>Ga0307517_10002591_pt1 | contig 28791 bp, 29 predicted proteins | sample 23_EM_MG_FD_194515 | JGI IMG/M metagenome (GOLD analysis project Ga0307517, IMG submission 194515) | Populus trichocarpa ectomycorrhiza microbial communities from riparian zone in the Pacific Northwest, United States - 23_EM | ecosystem: Host-associated > Plants > Roots > Unclassified | place... | reverse complement strand
AATGGCCGCGGACACTAACTCCCAGAGACTTTTGCCTGGGTCAAAGAATTCCTCATTACCGGGGGATATAAAGGCGGCACTCGCTACTATGATGGCTCTTCTACTGGGGCGAGTCAAGGACACTGAAACTAATTTTTTTCTTCATTTCATCTTCCGCCAGCGGGTTCAGGAGAGAGTTGGATCTGAAGGTGACGCATTGGCTCTTGCAATACGCGTCCTTGCTTTTGTATCTGTCAGCATCCGCAACGAAACGGACCTTCGTATGCTTCTCAATCTCCAGCAAGAGGACGATGGTTGGGAAACTGGGATCAATATATATTGGCAATCGAGGTTTGATCACGGCGCTTGCGATCAATGCCACTGAGACACCTCTACACCTGCAAGACGCCATTGTATTGACTGCAACTATCAACCGTTTTCGAATTTCCATCGTATCCCTCGATTCTCTACTTCTAGGACAGCCCATTCAGTTTCGTGTTAGGGGCATCGCAAAGTTTATCTCATTCAGTGCATTCCCTTCAACCTTGAACCTTGTGACGAAGGCCATGAATGGTATGGCACAGCCTGATTTTGCATCAGTCCAACACCAGTATCGCCTTCTTCAGAAACTGCGCTGCACTTAGTCTGACGTGCTGTGCCAGAAGCGTTCTGTGCTGTGTTTTACAAAACTTGTTATCCTGGGGAAGCTCCATTGGAAGACAGGCCTGATAGGCCTTACTTACCCGTGTAAATAGCCAAACCGTTCTTTCTGTTATAACTTATATCGATACGCTGTGTGTAGTTCGACGATAATAAGCGCCCATATCTCGTGACTTTGATTGCTGACTCGGATGAGGAACCAATTTGAATGTTGACTGTGCAGGTCCTCACTTGGACGGAGGGTATAAAGGACCTTTACATATCACAAAACTCAACAAGAAGTTCTCTTCTGCGATAATATCTCATATGGACCATCACCATCATCATGGTACTGGCTTTGAAGAGGCTAACAAGGAATACTTCACCGCTAACATCGCCGAGTTTGAGAAACCACAAAATTGCGAATTAGCAAAACGGTTTGTCCTTATCCACTAATTCAACTTTTGGTTTGGTACTGATATAAATTGGTAGCGCAGCCAGTGCAATGAGAGAGCAGTACCCCTTTGACGAAAACTCGACAGTCGTTATGGACTTTGCCTGCGGTGTCGGTGTGTACAATCCTCCTTATTTCCTCGTATATAGCACTCACACCTCTATCTTAGGATTGATATCCAGGGAACTAGCCCCCTATGCCAAAACAATAGTCGGTGTCGATATCACCCAAGCATTGGTGGATAGCTACAATCAACGCGTCGCGAATCAAGGAATCACCCCTGACGAAATGCGCGCCGTCTGTACAGAACTCAAAGGCAAAGAGGGCGAGCTGAACGGCCTTAAATTTGACGTCATAGTCGTGAGTTTGTTGATAAATCGTGATTATGGAAGGTTTCATGTTGACTGCGTATTCGCTCAGTGTTCTGCTTCATATCACCACTTCGAGTCCATCGAAGATATGACCAAGATTCTCGTTTTCTTCCTCAAGCCAGGGGCAGCGCTTCTCGTCGTCGACATCCAGGATCCAAGCGAAGCTCATCCTCATGGGTTTGCTACCCAGAGCAATACAAGCAATGTCCACGTTATCCCTCAGAAGTTCCACCATATCACCCCACATACGCATGGGTTCAAGTCTGACAGGATTAGAAAAGTTTTCGAAGACGCCGGTTTGACTTCTTTTTCGTTCAACAAAGCGATGAGTGCCACGAAGAAGGAGCGTACTTTTTCATTTGATGAAACAGAATCGAGATCAGATTCCCAGGAGATTACTTTCTTCATCGCCAAAGGGGAGAAGAAGCTATCTGATCTTTAAAGAATGGTAACTTGGGAATTGTATAAATTTATAACATAGGAATTCATCGGTTGCGATTGCATAAAATGAGTTTCCCTCTACAGCGTGCGGTCCTGATGACATCCATCCTGAGAGTGTTTCCGTTGAGTTGCCCCCGATGGGTACATTTCATACAAGAGCCCTTAGGTGTGTGCCGCTTCGTTGCCGTAGCGCAGGTCTATATGATATAGATATTATTGCTTTTTATTGCAAACATGGGAATGCCCGACAGCAGCGAGTCCGGTAGATGTCATTACCACGATAATCATATTCAATTACGATCAAATTTTCATGCATTTTATCTTCTTTGGTAGCATTAGGTCACTATACCACGCACCGTATCCATGCATTGGGTACAAGATCGCAGGATCATATTGTTGCATTTGTCGATTTTACTTCGCTACGTCGAAAATAGCAACAGATTGCGTCAAGTATGAAGTGACCCGTCCTGATTGCGAGTAGTGTTCAAGTTACCGAGGTGAGTCCGCTCGTATCGGGTTAATGATTGAGTAACGGTTAACCAGGTCAAGGTAAAATGCTCGGTCCAATTTCAAACACCCATCTCAACTCGACTACCGCGTGCATGTTTTATGCAAACACAGAGTAAAAAATGAGTGTTGTTGAAAGTGGGCTTGAAACAATAACTGTGAGAAATAGTATATTTGCCACATGTAGCTGCATCAAAGGCAATAAATAGATATTAGCTTTCTAACCAACAAGTCATTAGCATGCATAATACTTATTATAGGATTCTGGTCGACGAATTCAACTTATCGGCTAGGTACACTCCGAGTGCGATCTCAAGACCCATAAATGTTTTACGCATCAGCCCGTCAAGAAGCATGGCGGTTCTCCATTTAGTCAAGAAAATCCAAATATGGCTATGTCATCAATAAAATCCTTGAATTCTGCTCCATGTACCTCCGCCATTGATTCATCGATGGGCAATACCAGCGCTCAACAACAACATTTCAATGGTAAATTTGGCTGAGCTATCCCCTTGTTGGGCCCCGACTCGCCTCACCTATAAAGTATCATGCAATATTTCCTGGATTTTCCCCATCAACGTCCAGTCCTTGTGTACAGTCATGTCTTTTACAAAAGCGACAACCCTCATCCTCGACATCGGCGATGTACTCTTCTCCTGGTCTCCCCACACGAAAACATCCATCCCACCCAGAACTCTCAAGGCCGTCCTCTCCTCTCCCACTTGGGCCGACTACGAATGTGGTTTCATCTCTCAGCATGTCTGCTACGACCGCATATCAAACGAATTCCACATCCCCCATCCAGACATAGCAGAGGCATTCAAGCAAGCGCGTGAATCCCTACAACCAAATGACGAGATGCTCTCTTTTATCCGCGAACTCAAGCACCAATCTGGTGGTCAACTCAGAGTATATGCGATGTCAAACATTTCCCATCCTGATCATGATTACCTCAGGACAAAGCCAGCAGACTGGTCCTTGTTTGACAAGGTCTACACATCTGCTGACGCAGGCGACCGAAAACCCAACCTCGGGTTTTACAGACAAGTCCTCGACGATATCGCAGTTGACCCTCGCTCGATTGTATTCGTCGACGATAAACCGGAGAATGTCCTGTCAGCCAGGTCTTTTGGCTTGCGTGGTATCGTCTTTGACGACCAGAAGAGGGCCATCCAAGCCATCCGCAACGCCGTTCAGGATCCCGTTGATCGCGCAAGATCCTATTTGCAGACGAATGCCAAGCTCCTGCATTCCGTCACTTCCACTGGTGTTCCCATCGAGGAAAATTTTGCCCAGTTACTAATACTTGAGGCAACCTGTGACCCGTAAGTAGTCTCATCTCCAAACTTTCCTAGTTCTGATTAGTCTTCAGAAACCTCGTTTCGCTCGTCCATCACGAACGTAAATGGAATTTCTTCCAAGGAAAGCCAGTTCTCACCACTGAGGATTTCCCATGCGACCTGGACACTACCTCGATCGCTCTTACCGTTACTGGCTGTTCAACAGAAGTCACTAATTCCGTCATGGACGAGATGCTCGAATACATCGATAAGGATGGGATTGTTCAGGTAAGACTTCATTCCAATCACTCACGAACATCATGTCAATCACCTCGTCAGACCTATTTTGATCACCGAAGATTGCGGTTCGACCCAGTCGTATGCGTGAACGTATTGACCTTTTTCTACGCCAATGGCCGAGGTCACGAACTCCCCGAGACTTTTGCCTGGGTCAAAGAGGTCTTGATTAACAGGGGATATACAGACGGCACCCGGTACTATGCAACACCAGAATGCTTCCTGTTCTTCATGGCTCGTCTCCTGGAACGAGTCAAGGACACTGAAGCTGATCTTTCACTTCGCCCCATCTTCAGCCGATGCGTTCAGGAGAGAATCGGATCTGAAGGCGATGCTTTAGCCCTTGCAATGCGTGTCCTTGCTTGCGCTTCTGTCGGCATCCGAGACGAAATGGACCTTCGTACGCTCCTCAATCTCCAGCAGGAAGACGGCGGCTGGGAGGCTGGGTGGATGTATAAATATGGATCCTCTGGGATCAATATCGGCAATCGGGGTTTGACAACAGCGCTTGCGATTAATGCTATTGAGGCGCTCGACCACCTGCCCAAGACGCCTTTGTACGGATTGCGACTCTTTGGGTATCAGATTTCCATCGTATCCCCCGATTCTAGCATTGTAGAATTTGAACATGCCCCTCGGTCTTGTGCTGACGCGGAGGGGATCCTCCGACATAGATGGGGTTCATCCGCGAGGAAAGAGGTTCACTGGCCTTGGGTTGATATTATTCAAGGAAGTTCGCTGTTTAGCTTGTTTATATAAAGGAATCCGCTCGCAAGCGGGGGAAGGCTCGCTTCGAGATTACAGTAGCTGAGGTACGAGTAGTCAGTATAATTGAATAGACTCGGTGATGAGTTAGTGATGAGTTTGTGCCCACGAAGATTGCTGCATATAGCAGGTCGTGTCAAATTCCCACCAAAAATGTGATTTTTTGCCACATGGATGTTCATTGGCACTAAGTATACGAAGATACTAACACAGTGACACTCTCTCAAAGAGTAGCCTCCCGATCTGGCGCGTCGGCTTTCGGTTACAGTGAAGCACGGGGTTTCTGTCAACTTGTCGGATGAGTGCAATGGACACCAACATATTTGGGCATGTTTGTTAGCTTTTAGACACTTCTTCAACGTCGCAAGTATCGTCTTGAATGGTTTGTCAAACGGTTGTGGGCATTGCCACTTACCGGTATGCTTTCAGACTCTTATTGCCATGCCTAGGTGTGCCCTATACACGCTTGCACTGCATTCTGCCATCTCCTTGGCTTGCTTTGCCCATATCGTTCATGGACGCCTGGATCTTTGGCACCCAGGAGGATTAAACCTCGAGTGTTTGAACTTGGCATTGACATACGGAGCTCAAATCGATTCGTGACGTGGTGGAGGCATTTCTCAAAAGTCCAGAACCAGCCGCCTGGATTCCTCCAAGTGATGTCGGCATGCCAAGCAATCGCGAGTTCCTTAACTCTTCAGATACCAACCTATGAGAATGGCAACTCGAGTCTCTTATTTCATGATTTCAGTGTGTGTGGTGCTAATGCAATCGAAGAGATACTTGGACGTGGTTCACGAGACGTGTATGTATTGCTTTAAACCTTGCTCACTCTCACACTGATTCCGACCTGCAGGCTCGTTTGCAACACATCAGGATCAGGGAAAACTCGACGTATACTAAGGTCTCACGAAACACTGGGGGTTCTACTTCGTTGATGTCAACAAGGTTGGCGTCTTATTTGGCAGATGCCTTGCAACGGGTAAATGACCTTAGTAAACTCGCCCCCGACGACCGGGTTACTCAAAGTCATCTGAACCATCAGATTGTTTTGAAAGAGCAGGGTTGTAGCTTTCTTACAGCTTGCGATCAAGGTTGATGGCGGATGCATAAGCACATTTGGCTATTATTCCAGTTGTCCGACCCTCTACGCCCAATTGGAGCCTGGCATCCATTTTGACCGGATCATGACCAATTGTCCTACCGAGGCCTCGAGCAAAGCCCTCGACAAATTGGTCAATCGCTTTAAGCTCGTTCGTGAGGAATATCTGCTACGATCAAACTTCATTTTGGGTTGGATAAAGCACAGCAGGCGGCCAGATTATATCCCCGTTGCTACATGTCGTCTGACGTCTGCAAATATTTTTTAATCATCAAGTTTTCACTGAATCAGGAATCTAGCTCATTATGTCGGGGACCGGTCTATCACTGAAAGAGCTAAGAGAAACCATGGCCTCCGGGATATCAAAAGATGACGTGTTTGTGTTCCATCGGCTTCGGATGTTTGACACCTGGGAGAAAGCGAAGGCATTCATCGAACGCTACGTCCCTGCTTCCTTGAAACCCCCTTCCGGGTACCTCCTGCAAAAACGGATCCAGGGGCATCTTATCGGTCTGTGGGTCAACACTCTTCTTTCTATTAGGCGAGTCTCACTGGTAATAGATATCGCTTCTTAGCATCGTTTCTGGAATACCTATTGAGGACTGGACTGGAATCGCCACACAAGTTGCTGATGAATTTATCGAGCGACAAACCACTTGCCTTCCGGGTGATCCATTTACATCGAATGAGCCTGATATTCGAATTGGGGTCCCTGATTGGGATAGATTCGAGGATGGTAAGCATGTCCTCCATCTTCTAATCCCTCCTTCTGACATAAGGCAGATGTCAAGCGGCAGCGGAAATTGTTCAGTTACTTTTGACGTTGGGAGTAACTCTGATGTTTGGTCCCGTTTCTTATAAACTTGTCGAGCATGGGTAGCTCATCTCCGTGAGAGGCACAAGGGGCAAATAGTCGCTTTTCTGTCGGTGCTGAAGTGGCTGGAGACTCAAGATTCTGGATACCAATCTCCAGTATTGACTTGGTTCCGAGGGTTTGCACGGTAAAGCTTTCGAGGAGCTCCTGTTGGACAATGTTAACGTCACATACCCGATTACATTCAGCCCAGACGGACGACATGTCGCGTCTATAGAATTTGGTGGCCTGCTCAGAATATGGGATGCTCGCACAGGCCTCTTGGGGACAGATGGGATGGGCTCCGAGTCGGCGAGGGTTTTGTGTGGCGTTCAGTCCAGGTATGAAGGGGTTGGTGAGTGGAGGTATCGATGGGATTCTGAGATACTGGGATGCCAGTTCTCTGGGAGACATGGAAATTGGTCGGGTGATTGGCTCGGATGATAGGACTGTGCGGATTTGGGACCCGCATACTGCAGAGCGGCATTTCACGCTGCATATTCGGTTGACTTTCACCCTGCTGGGAGCTTGCTAGTGAAGGTAACCGACAGGTTCGAATTTGGGGATATATGGGTTACAGAACCCTGATCTCTGGAACGGAAGTAAGGACAAGTTCTGAACTAGTATATCATTTGTCACTGAGAAGATGATAAGTTATGGCAAAGGAGAGTTCGATTGCACATTTGGGTCATCCGGGCCGCTCATCCGTCATTCAATGGCTCACCAACAAGGACATCCATCGTCTTCAGAAATCCAGGTCCAGGCCCTTAGAAGAGAGCTCAATACTGCGAACAAGAAGGTTAATCGATATGTGTATCTAGGTAGTTTTGGCACTTCAGAAATTCAGAGTTGACAGTGAACATAACATTATTAACAGTTGCATCGCTCTCCGAAGAACTTGACAACCTACGCAGGAGCATTTGTCACAACTGTAAAAAGAAATTCGTTCCTTCATATGCGCCCATTACTTCGGATGGATCTGATCCTCTTCCTATGCTCTGGCATCCCACTGTGAACAGCCGCCAGACCCAGACACCGGGCCATTCGTCTGGTCTTCCACATGTATTGACAGCAATCACAGAGGGCCCGTCCATTCCTATTTGTTCCACTACACTCCAGCAGAATCCAATCATCTTGTCTCGACCCCATGCCTCTTCCTCCGCTACCGGAATGCACCTGCCAACTTCACCTAATGACGATGGAATTCAATTCAAACAGGCCAGATGGAGTGTTTCTCACAACCCTAACATCAAACAGTCCCTTCAAATTGACCTTGTCAACACGTTCAACTTTGCGGCCAGCGTCTTTTGTCTCAAGTTTAGCCCAGATGGCAAATATTTAGCTGTAGGCCTTGACCGACGTAGTGGAAAAACCTACATTTATGACGTGGAAAAGGGAGTGAAGATTTGGTTAGCTCCCTCGTAGCTTAAGAAGACCTCAGCTGACCTTCAGAACTAGCTGCCTCATAGATCTGGACCTGAAGAACCAACCTCTGGTATACTGTTTACAATTTAGTCCAGACAATAAGTTTATTGCGACTGCATCGGACAAAATCCGCGTACGTCCTTTCTATTCATTCCGATGAACTTGTATCATTCTTTCATAGTTATGGGAGATTGCAAATAAACGAACGCGAGTTGCGTTCACAGGTCAGTACTCCGAGTCTGCTTCCAAGTCTCTCTGTTTTTCCCCCAATGGTCATTTTCTTGTCGCTGGCGAACGGCAGTGTGTCCGCATTTGGTCTCTTCGTGATGGTTCTTCGAAAACCTTGTTGGACAATGCCAGCACTACATACTCGATTACATTCAGTCCAGACGGACGACATATCGCCTCTGTAGATTATGGTGCATGGCTCAGAATATGGGATACTCGCACAAGCCAACTTTTGGACACATGGAATGGCAACACTCAGGAGGGGCTTTGTGTGGCGTTCAGTCCAGATGGGAAAGGGTTAGTGAGCGGGGGTAAAGACGGGATTCTGAGATACTGGGATGTCAGTTCTCTGGCGAACATGGAAATTGGTCGAGGTGGAGTGATTGGCGGAAGGCCGAGACGGAGGTTCACACAAATTCGAAAATTCGATCGGCACAGTGTGCGTAATTTCTGAGCTTCCCATCTTCTGAGTTTACTATTGTATTCATAGTCGTGGATTCGTACTGTTTCATTTTCACCTGACTACCTGTGGGTTGCCACTGGCTCGCATGATAAAACTGTGCGGATTTGGGATCCGCATACTGCAGAGTGGCAATGCACGTTACACGGACACGATGCCTATCCCCGAACGATTGACTTTAATCCAGCTGGGAAGTATCTCGCGAGTGGGGGCGAAGACGAACAGGTCCGACTCTGGGGATATAGAAGTGTTGCCGCGAAAGAATAACTTCCGACACTTCCTGGTCTCTCAGTAGTTTTGAAATCCTAACCACCGTTCGCTATTCATCTGCTTGGGTCAAACATCGATTCTGAACAACAGAGCTGTCACCTTTTTTCGACAGGGTGTATGTTTCCGACAGCATATTTACCACGAATCGTCTTCTCGGCACCATGTTCCCCGATTTATGGCTTTCGGATTCAGAATTACATCCTTGAGCAAATTACTTCCCCCCTACGACCCGTGTTTCGCAGTATCGGCACCTGTCGACCTCGTTCATTGCTTTTACACATATACCGTTCCATTTGGATTATATACCACCACAACCTGACACAACGCGCAGGCCCTCCGGATACTTGGACCCTCTCACGTCCTGATTAACCTGCGGTCGAGAGTGGAAATTATGATGCGATATCCATTTCATCCCTGTCTTGGTGACGTCAACGCTGTACAGCTATTGCGTTATCCCCAGATCACATCCTCTAAATTTGCTCGTACAGCAACATCGGCCGACCAGCAATGAAAATAACAAGCACCACCAATGTTGTCGATGGTGGTAATCGACGGAACTCCCGCGGCCGGTCTTCTTGGACTGTCTCGTTACCATCCGATAGAGATTGCACTTGGTTCGCAGTTTCGGCAGCGTTGTAGACAAAATCATTCACTGGTAGTAGTAACACTTCTCTCTAAGACTCTTTTGTTCTTTCCCCCACCGTCCCATATCATCACTTTGCACAGAAGGACCATTTGGGGAAGTCCTTATTTTTGTCAAGACCAGGGGAGACGATGTCATCAATTTACCAGGCAATGTATAGATGGGGTCAGGGGTGAGGGGAGTCTGTGCACTTGGCAATGTTTCCGGTGCCAATAGCTATTTCACAACGGCTTCTGTTCCATCTCGTCTTCCAGAAACCCTTTCTTGACGTTATTAACGATCGGATATTAGTGTATTTATTGAAAGCTGGCGAGGGATTTGATTTCAGCCATTTTTGACGATTATGTACTATTTCACGGGTAAAAGCAATTTTGCGTGGCACAGAAGTGCGTCCAGTGCATCACTTGCACTCGAATTTATGCACGTAAAACTGCACGCAAATATAATTTCTACACTTCTTCTAAGTGTAATTTTAGTCGTGAAACTAATATCGGATTGTGTTCATATCATTGTGCCTTCATTGCCAGTAGGTCGAAATTCTATCAACAAGGAAATGAGCATCAATTCCCGGGTAGTGACAAACCAAGTAAGTATCAACCAGTGATGAAGGCCTTGACATATTGATAAAGTCTGGAGGGGGTCCATAATAAAGGCGGTTTCGGGGTGCATTGGTCGTCATGCTCGACGTATTCAGTCACCAGTGGTAAATTTGTTCGCTAAGCAGCTTTGGGGATCGACACACTTCTCCGATAATGAAGGGGAAAAAGACATATGATAAGCAAGGGCATCAAGCCTTTCAGAAACAAGAAACGGTTTTGACATGTCGAAGAAATCGTCGTCATCGGGTAACGTTGGTCGATAAACCATGCAAGTGGATCCACGTTTACTGGCTGCAGGATACGTGGTGTGATGAGTCAAATATGGTGCCAAAGTTCCATTGACACCAGTGGATACACAGGGGATCCTCCGACATAGATGGCATTAAGTCGATCATGTTCAAGGAAGTTCGCTGTTTGGGCCGGGCTGGTAGATTCAAGTTCTTTGTACCATCTTTTTATTCTGATATTTATTTAATTTAATTGCTCTGGAATGAAAACCGTTACCCGTTTCAAGTTACCGTGTAGTAAGTACTTGAAGTGGCCAGTTCTGTCGACTTCCAAAAGTTATCTTACTGGTAATCAGATCCTTTCCCAGAAAGCTGGATACCAGCTCCGTCGGTCTGGGTAGTAAGTATTCAAATATTCAAATCTGAGGCTACACATTTTCGATTGATATCCGAGTGACTCATTGCCAGTACAACTAAGGGATCCAAGGTCCACTTCAATACACAAACTCTCAGGAAACAAGGATCAAGCCCTTTTGTTCAACGGGGAGCCAAATGCCGAGGGCCTGGTTGGAATTGTCTACGATGACCCAAGGATGGGTTTCAAAGGTGTTCATCTCGAGACGAGCATTTGGCTGGATGGTGCCATAAGAAACTCTGTTCCCATCAAAGTTCAACCACCAGACCTGAATAGGGGTGCTGCGTAGATTTATGAAAGAGACGGGGGTCGGGTATCTCGAATTCAACGATCGCAAGTTGGATTCGTTTCCAGCGTGAATGGGGTACAGAAGAACCTATTCGTCGTCATTGCTTTGTGAAACCCAATTATTGCACAAGACTCACCCCATTAGCAGCGGCGATGGTAGATCTGATTCATGGTGAGACGAGGGTAACGGCGTCGGGCAGAACGAGAACTAACCCATTGGATTCCTGCATGAGGCTTGGAGTGGCTTGTTCAGCTGACATGATGTTCTACATGGAGGGTGAGTATGATTATTGTGCATCGCAACCCCAGCTGTACGCACACTGCTACGATGGGAGGCAGGTTGATACCTTCGTCCAGTGAAGCAAGGGGATATATATAGTCGAGTGGTTTAGGGCAAGCATTTACGATGTGGGCCGATAGGAACTGAGAATATGTAAATAGGGGATGAGTTTCAAATTTTAACGCCTCTGATCAGAATCCAGATGTTAAGAATTTGAATACTTACTCCGTAAATAACAAACGCCATCGAAGAAGTCCGATTCTCATCCTGTTATTTGAATGATCACAGACCAGTGACCTTTCTTCGTAAGAGGTGGCGTGCTCGGCCCTATTCTCAAGGTGGCCACATGATAGAACGACCACGCTCTATCTGCCAATTTTAGTCAATTCAACATTCGATACGTCCATGGAATCCATTTCGACCGTATAGTTTGATCACCAGAAGGACAGATGGTGGAAATTACGCTGACTTTCGAAAGCTTTCGAAGGTGCTAGTGCCTCATTAGACAGCGTTGGAACATCGAAGACAACCGATGAGCATGAGTCGACGGAATTTTGAATCCACGACAAGTTAGTTTCCACATCCAAGACTGGGATGGGGGCGTATACTTGACCCAAGGGCTACAGATGAAATTTCGATGGGCTTTCGGGAGAATTCCCCGGGTTCTTGCAATTGCACTTGTTACCATGGTCCATAATCACTAATGTCGTATCCGATGGATATGACCAGCAGAACGACAGAATTATGACGCTTACCATGAAATAAGTCTGATGAATTGTGCTTGGTCCCAGTCCACATGAAGTCTCTGAAAGTGTTGAAAGCCGCGGAGAGCCCGTCATGGTGAAGATGGGAATCGCTAAAGGTAAGGATAAACGGCGGATTGGAAGACATCTCTAGCTTCGGGAGTGCCAACAAGAGTTAAGCACTGAACACCACGGATGCCACTGACATAGTGGCCCCTCGTACACATTATGTTCACCTCAATGCCAACACACCCCCAAATCTCTTCCTCGCCACTTGATCCATCTGCCCCTTCACCTTCCTAAACGTCGCCCACCACGCCTCCCCAACAGTATCTCGCTGGCTCAAGGACAATAACCCGTCATCCTCTTCATCAATCACCTCCGATGCAGGAAACAGTCTCCGAAGCAACACCAACCACCATTTCATCACCTTAATCGCCCGTTCCACCCCCACATCGGTCGCCACGCCGCGATCGACGCTCTGCACCAGGTACTTGGACAGAAACTCAACATCTTTGTCTCGAGGCATCCATTTGTGGTATGTCATGACCCAAGTCTCAAGTATCCTCTGCACATCCTCCGTCTCAGTAAATGCCAACTTCTGGCCCTTGACGTATTGACGAAGACAAGGGGGCGTCGGGTGTCTCGCCTTTGGTTTGGGGGCAATATACGGCACAAAGTCAGGTGGCAACTCGTGCTTCTGAGGTTTCAATATCTTTCTCTCCTTGGGAAGCTCTGGTATACTTCCCTTGTCTCTCAAAATCCTCGCCATCGCCAACTGTTCGCTCTGTACCTCGATCGGTAACTCATAAAACACTCCCGGGTCAAGATTGAATTCTCGTAGGGCATTTTCGCTGACATTGATCCCCTTCTTGCTTTTAGGCTTCAAAGCCCACGCATACAACGAGCTTTTGTTAGGTGAAATCGACGCGCGACTTCGAGGGGCGAGTTGTTGAGTTATCCGCTTGACGTTGCTTGTTCGTTGGGGGAAGACCTTTGGAGTGGTGGATCTTTTCAGATTCGACGGTGGCACCACTGAGGGTGCTCGAGATGCTGGTTTCTTCCCTACTAGATTTGCATCGGCACCCGGAAATGGCGAAGCAGACCGTCGCTTATACTCATTCTCAAGCTCCTCTCGAACCTCTCTCGGAAGGGCATCGAAGACAGTCATGTCGACCTGGGAGAACGAAGGGAGGTCTAGGATCTTCTCATTCTCTTGGAGTACACCATCTGTCTTGAGCTTGACGGGATCACCAGCAATCTGTGCCTGATTTGTCGAGCTTTGGTTGATTTCCTTCATCGCCACAACTCCAGGTAACTTTGGAGGCTTGAACGACAAAGTAGCTTGACCCTGATCGAAAATGGGAGAAGAGCCAGATTCCAGCTTCTGAATATGGATACCGATCCCCCGTAGTTCTTTCGCATCGAAGGTGAAAGATTTAAGGAGCCTCCAGGCATGATCACCAATTACTTTTTCATCACTCGTTGCCCTACCGCCTGGACCGAGAAGAGGTATTTGTTTGTTGAAGACATCGCAAGCACCATGACCAAGAAACTATCGAATAAATCAACGAATGGGATATATGTAACAAGGCCCAATAACCTACCTTTGGTGGCTCCACTGGTGCCGTAGGATCGCGCTTCATGATCTTCAACGTCAGTAAACGGCCGACCATGTCGACCGCATCCAATCGTTTCTTGATTTCAGTGGCCATTTGACGGATGAAAGTTTCCGCTTGATCGTTATTTTCGAACCGGATGCCATACTGCATGATAGAGCCACAATTCAGCACCTTGCACCAGCTGTAGAGGTTTACGCTTACATTAATCTCACAAGAAACGCTTTTTCTTGGTTTATCCGATTCCAGTTTCTTATCATCGATTCCCCGCAAAGCGTTATACAGAGTCTCACCCGTCGCCTTACCCAATGCATCTATCAACTGGCCCTTGCTCTTCTTGACCAATTCGCCAAGAGTAGTAACCCCAATTTTCTCCCGTGCCTTCTGTTTTGTTGACCAGCCGAATCCATGCAGGTCACAAATATCGAGTGGGGCTAGAAATTCGTTGATCTCGTCATACGAAAGGTGATATGATCCCCCAGGTTTAGCGCGTCTTGTAGCAAGTCGAGCAAGCAGTATATTATGCGAAACGCCTATGCTAACTGACGGAAATAAGATAAAGCGGAACTTTCGTCAGGAAAGGATAAAATTAAACTTACTCTCACAGGTTGTGGCCTTGCGCACTTCATCGCGTATTATCTCCGCAAAATCCTTTGCTGGGTCGCCTGAATAACCTGTATGTTGGGCTTTTTCTCGCAATTCGTTAACAGCTGTGGAAACATCGATGAGAGCTTCATCCACCGAGACCGCTTGCAAGTCGTCGGCATAGGACATGAGGACGGTATAGAAGAGTATGGATAGCTGCTTGTAGCGTTCGAATTCGTAAGGGATCGTTATAATTTTTGGACATAATTTCTTGGCTTGCTGTAGGCTACATGATCACTTCGTATAACTGTCGAAAGTAACCACAATGAGACACGCACCTCATACCGTTCTTGATTCCAAATTTTCTTGCTTCATAACTAGAACTCGCAATCTCGCTCGTACTGCTCCCGCTACCTTGATTCCCCTGTGAATGACAAACGACGACAGGCTTGCCTTTCAACTCCGGTCGGCTGACTAACCCCGCAGCGACGAAAAAGCAGTCAAAGTCACAGTGCATAATCACCCTTTCATCCTGGACCTCTACCGCTTTTTCTTTACCTTTCCACTTGGATTTGGAGGTAGGGGACTTCATGACTAGCTCAGTCCCACGCATACTCAATTTACTTCCCGCATCCTCATCTCGCAAGTCAGAAGCAACTTTGGTGATTTGTCTAGAATTGGAGTCGGACTCGGCACGTTCTTGTGCCTCCTGAACTAAATTCTTGAGTTCAGCCTTCCATGTGGAGAGGTGATGCAGCCGCGAGTTTTTGTAATAGCCCTCGATGAAGTCCGAAGATATGGAAGTATGTGCCTTACGCCATTCTGGATCTGCCATGACACGTTGGGCGTTTGGATTAGACTTATCGGCGGCGTAACCTGGAACGCGAGCGGCGTCGGCTTTAGTCACTGGATCTGTGGTATAGAGCGGATCGGCAGCTGGAGGTTTCTTTTGAGGTAGGAAGGAGGGTTTGCCACCCGCTGTAAGGGTTTTGTGAGAAGTCGATGACTGAGCTTGATTTTCTGTTAGACTCATTTGTAATCGCCCTTTGGTGGTTTCTGAGTCTTGTTCGTGTTTGTAGATGTAGTCTTTCCAAGGCAGAAGATATCCGATTTCCAAGCTGTCTACAAGCCATTCGGGTCGAACAACCTTCATATGTTTGAACTCGCGTACTTTGGCTGGTGTCAGAGAGCAAGTGATTATGTGAGTCCTGTACAAGGGTGGTGTGATAAGGGAATTGTCTGTAGATAGAAACGTACACAAGAGCCTTTTTGTCGAGATAAGGTTGAAATGTTCCTCCGTTGCGGACAATGATTCGGCGTAAATCCTGCACAGAAGGTTTCGTCCACCCATTTATCTAATTGAGACTGAGTAGGACCTCAAGCAAATCCACATGAACAGGACTCACATAAATTGACAACCCCTTGAAAATCGTGCTATCCTTCGAGCCTTCCACCATATCACCATTCTGTATCTGAAGTTTCGCTCGCTTCCTTCTCATATAATCCCCAAACCCACCAAACCGAGAAGCACCGTACGTGTCGTCTTCCACTATCGAGACCTGATCCGTGGGATCATGACAAAGTTCCTCTTGTTGAAAATCACTCCATCTTCGTTTCAGGGAAGGTTGCGTTAGAGGAGGAGGCTCGAGCTCTTCCGAGCTGGTATCATCGTGTTTTGCTTCGCCAAGATTCACTTCTGGGAGAACAATGTCGCCTGGAAGAATGGCTTTGCCCAGGGCCTCTAGAAATTGGGGGTCGTCTTCTCCATAATAATCAGATGAGTTGCTTTGGGACACCATTGTACGTTCGGGCACTGTCAGTAGATGTTGAGTCCATTAGATTGCTGCGACGCGAGGCGTGAGTCAGGAATGATTTGTGCGAGGTTACGTAATCATAAGTGGCGCGGGCCGCGCTTGCCGTTTTCTGAAATTCTGAACTGAAAGCACTAGTTATTATTTTTTTTTAAAAAAAATTGTCGAATCTTTCGGCCGATAAAGAATCCGAGAATTGCTTACCGAAATTTCCATTCCTGTCGAAATCCACACCTCTTTTATACTGATGTTCCAAAAAAGGGAATTTTGAATAATGTCCTCCGGATCATAATTCGGGCCGGTGAACTGATCAGATTTCGTTATTTCTTTTGGCAAATAGACGGCCGTAATCTCTCGGTTTGACCTCCCGAATATGCGCCACGGCTGAAATTTTCATATGAAATAGATTTCTACCTACAAGGATGTTGGAAAAAACTACATCGAAAAGTAACCTAGCCATCGACACTGCGACTGATGTTCCTTTTTAATCAGTTTCGAACTTTATTATTATTGATTTATTAATATTAAATTTTTTCGCAATAGAGAAAGACGTTCAGCGTTCAAACGCCAACCGAATCAGGCCTGCAGCCTTAATTCCCCGTGCACCTCATGACCAAATTCTTCGTACTGAAAGTCAGGAGGTCTAAAGTTGGGGCAATTCCAAAGGTAGCGCGGTATCTCCATGGTAGTGCACAACTGATTGCACACGCCGTGATATCAACGCCATGAGCAACTGACAAGAAGTCAGTTAATATTGTCTATGGCGCTCAGTTGCCTCCTGTACTTCTGATTCCTGAACTTCGGGTGCTTACCTTGCTATATCTACAATCGTTCCCGCAATATTGTTAGGGGATAGGATTGGTCCCACCTGGCACCAAGTCCCCAATTGGCACCAACGTTTTGATGACGCATGGGTCACGTGTCAATTTTCAGATAATTTTGTGTCAAGTTTGAAAAATGATTCCTTCCTTCTTTTCTTTTCTTTCCTATTCATTCATACCTAACCCACCTTTCCTTCAGCATATGCGATAGCCAATCCATATCTTTTTATTCTATTTTATCTTCCAAAAGGCCATGTTCCACAACAACACCGTTAGGATCCTTGCTGGTGACTCTCTCTTCATCGTTGTTTCACATGTCATCCAACTCACCCCTGTCCCAATCGCTTCCAGGGAATAGCCACCCAGAGCTTGCCCAGGCGGTCGCCGATCGGTGAGATGATCTTCGCCATGAGTTGGCGCTCATGGCTCGAGTGCCAAACTTCGTGACCAACCCTCACATAGGCTGAACGTTCCCCTCGTAGCCGTCGCCGCCCGCAAGTTCTCGAATGGGGAAACGAGCGTCAAAATTTCAGAGTCTGTCCGTGATGAAGATGTTTTTATAATCCAGTCCGGCTGCGGCGACGTCAACGATAATTTAATGGAACTCCTTATCTTAATTTCGGCATGCAAGACTGCATCGGCCAGGAGAATCACCGCCGTGATTCCTTGCTTTCCCTATGCCAGGATGGATAAGAAGGACAAGTCAAGGGCTCCCATAACCGCCAAGTTGGTCGCAAATATGCTCGTCGTAGCTGGGTGCGACCATGTCATCACAATGGACTTGCACGCCAGCCAAATTCAAGGGTTCTTTGACATCCCTGTCGACAATTTATTCTCGGAACCTTTGATGACTGGATACATCAAAAAACAAATTCCTGATTGGCAGGAAGCAGGGATTATCGTTAGTCCAGATGCTGGAGGTGCTAAACGGTAAGTCGTAACTATTCCTCCCGTTCTTCCCCGTTCGGTGTTGCATGTGATCTGATGCCAACCTTAGCGTAACGACCATTGCAGATAAGTTGGGCATTGACTTTGCCCTCATCCACCGCAAGCGGAAAGACAGAGCATCGTCTACTCCAGATTGCATGGAAATACTTGTCGGTGACGTGAAGGACAAGGTTTGACTTTTTGGACCTGCGTCATCAAACTTATGCTAATTTTGTCTTCTTATTACAGGTGGCTATTCTGGTCGACGACATGGTCGACACTGGATCGACATTAACCCTCGCTGCTCGCACGCTCCGGGAAAAAGGCGCTAAAGCCATTTATGCTCTTATCACTCATGGTCAATCCCTTCCTTGGTGATAAAGGATCAACCGAACTAATAATTGACAAAGGGCTGCTATCTGAAGTCAACATGGCGTTGATCGACGAATTGCCTATCAATCGTTTAGTGGTAAGTGCTGCTCTTCAATACAGTTGGCGCTTTCTCACCATTTCTCGATCGCCAGGTAACAAATACAGTTCCTCAGGATCAACATCAATCTCTCTGTAGCAAAATTGTGACCGTTGACGTTAGCTCCATGCTCGCAGAGAGCATACGCAGAACACATAACGGGGAGAGCATCAGCCTATTGTTCGGAGAGTGGGCTGAAACCACTGGTGTTCATCTGATCGGATAGGAATGGGACACAGTTGGCATTTGGGTCGCTGGCACTGCGATCGATCTACGGTGCCCTGTTTTTGTTTTGCTTTGTTCTGCTCACACGTATTTATTCTATCTCAATGGAGGACGTAAAGTGGTTAATGAGGGTCCTGTAGACTTGGAAATCCTCACGGATACTTGTAATTTACAAAGAAACCCATGGCAATATAGATTTCAGCATGATTAACAAATGACCCTCGGCGTATATTTTTAATGTGCTGGATGTTCCTAGATTTACCAGTTTCTAACTTTTTGGAGGCGCCCTCGCAGCTTCCATCTCCAGCAAGAGTATATGCTCCACATTGGCGCCGAGTTTGAGACGTTGGTCTATCGTCATGGAAGGCTTAGCAGCGTAGCCCAATTCTGAACAGAGTATTACTAGGGAAAGGGAGATGGAAATGAAACAAGGGGTACTTAGACTACCATACTGAGACGGGACCTCGTCGGACCTAACAGGAAGAACTGATGTATCAAGTGGGAACGGTTGACCAAGCCACGCTGCACGGCTTCCGTGGTCTCTTAAGATTGATTTAGCACCACAAGATAAGAAAGGTGTTTGAAGCAACCAACTTGCGCTGCAAAGATTAATCAATTGTTAAGATCTGAAGAGTTTATTAACGCGACAAGTCATCACTGACCTCATCTCTCGTTAGAGGGTGAATCAGAACACTTGAATTATCACAAAACCAATCATTTTCGACAAGTGCAAGGCATAAAACGTACCTCAGATTGCCCCGGTACATGGCCAAATAAGAGAACAGAGAGGAAAACGTTTCAGAAGGGCACCATACTTCATACGATCCTGTTTTTTTTCTAAGTTCAAAATGCTACCATGGCAGAACCGTGCAAAGCCGATTACTGACCAACTGGGTGAGGTCCCACAGGGTCAGTATTCACCCTGAAAAGGGGTACAGCAACAAAGGCGCCATCCCTCCGAAGATGAAGGACGGCGTCTCTCAACTGGAGAGCTTCGGCGTGTTCGTCGGCGTTGTTCTGATGGAAATAAATGTCTGAAATTGCCTGATTTGCGATTCATTCATTGTGTGTGCTCGGGTTCGACACTTACGAAAATGCCATTCCCTACACGGGAAAAAGTTAAACGCATTTAAACTTAGATGGGAATGGGAAGAGATATACTGACTTTATTTCATTATCTAGAACGTAATAAAGATCAGTGGGTGGTTTCGCACTCGACATGCTGTAAAGTAGAACTTAGTTGGGACTGGGGTGAATCGGGATGGCGGGAGAGCCCGGCCCGGCCATTTGTGGCTCCCACCTCTTCTCTAACAGCGGTTGGTGTTACAGAAAAGAGCAATCTGCTTGCCTCGTCACCGAATTCGGGCCTTAACTTGTCTTGTACTTGACTTCAAGCGTAGCTTCTTTTCCAGGCGCCACGTTTTCCCCGATTATCCATATACTTGGATCCGGTATGGTCGTAATTATAATCGTATAACCGGGAAATCCGACGCTTCGCCCAAGCTATTACTAAATCCCCCCTGAAAGCTATTCCTTGGTACTTATCAGGCTCGAAGTTCCATCGATCGGTACCACCATGTTCCTTCAAAGTGGCGACTCTCAACCACGGTAGCGGTTAACCCCGAGTACCAGTACCGTATCATGGAACTTGAAAAGGTGACACGAATCTTCCGGTTAGGAAAACAAAATGTCTTCAAAACCCACATCTTTGTCCTTTGTGAGTGATATCAAACTTACCCCGAAAAAGAGCGTTCTACTAACCTTCAGAGTCCAGGTGGCAACTGGCAACTGTGACCCGACTCTCGGTGAGGGCCGTTGTGTTGGGTCATCATGACGTTGGAATGGGTTCTCGAAGGTTTATTGATCCTCATCATGCTTCGCGTGCGAAGCCCAATTCCTGTAGGGTTTTTTGAACCTCGTGTTGAGTTGCAAACCTTACGTGGGATTACACATTTCGTGAAGAGTGGCACCATATCAGATTCGTGTTTAATTCTTTGTCACTGTGTCGGTCCGTCTTGGATCTCCCACTTCAGCGCTTCAGCCTTGGAGATGCAGTTTCTGTGGCGACTTGTATCAATTGTCCACACGACGCTTATCACCAACCTTGTCGATTTGTTCTACTGATTCATTCGGAATTCATGATTCTCTTCTATTCCTAAGGACCCAATACTTGTACGTTTATGTACCATAATTGTCGGATCAAGGCAATAGTCATATGTATGATGCAAATTCCCAAGGGTTAGTAAAAATCTACTCTCACCAGTGGATTGATTGAAATCTAACCTAAGTAACAATGTAACTCGGGATTGGGTCAATATTTTGCTTGTCCAGAAGACCCGTCACGACAAATCGCACGCCCAGGAGCTTGACACCAAGTTGCCTATCTAACTTCCAATTTAAGGTTCTTGGGCAGTATGCATGGAGTTCGACGGAAAAAAGTACGACATATACTTCCTTACCCTGTATAGAGCTCTCATGACTAGGTTGAACTCCAAGGCTTAGGTTTTCACAAGGGGAAAGGCACTTTGTTGATTTGTCGGGATCTTCCGCAGGTATGGGAGTCTCTTCCACCACCGTCGAACTCCAGCACTGCCATCGTCGCCTTGAAACAAATATGATTCTAATAACTCGACCGTCGCATGGCAGCCTCAAGGAATACCCAGCATGTATAAAGAAGGATGACGCCTATTGTAACCAGTCGAGAAACCAACCACTTTCCTGCCGCCTTATAATAGCCCTGGATTCCGTCCTGCTTGGTCAATTGAGGTCCTTAAGTGGAACCTTGGGACGGTCGTCACCTTAAGAAGACAAACTGATCCAGTAGAATGGTTCTCATCGTATTCCTCGCCTTGGGTTTGGCTGTCGCCAGCAGGGTAATTGCTCAATGCGAAAACAACTCCTGCCCAAACCTCTACACTTCGTGTAAAAATCCGAACACTGTAGCTCTTACTTTCGTGGGTTATCTATCTAATTTTTCAATTGGGACTTTTCTAAACTTAAACAGGATGACGGTCCTTATAATTGGCTGTAAGCTCATAACCAGAAAGACTCGTGCTTTCGAAAACTGATCGATGGTGAACAGACCTGAGATTGTGGATCAGTTGGACGCCGCAGGTGCAAAGGGAACATTCTTCGTCAGTGAGTCAGACTTTGCCGTTCTTGTGCTATGCGATATACATTTCTTACAGATGGGCAGAACTGTAGGATTTAACCTGTTCAACAAATGTACTTCTTTAAGTTAATTTCTACAGGGAATTGCATTTACAATGCAGGTCCGAGGGTCTTCCTTAAGTATGCTTATGACCACGGCCATTTAATAGGGTCACACACTTGGGCTCATCGGAATCTTTCCAATCTCACATTTAACCAAAGTACGCTATTTCATGTTGCCGTACTGTTAATTTACCATATCGTGTTGTACTACCCAGTCCATGATGAAATGTTCCGCACTGAGGGTGAGTACAGCGTGCCCGTTATGAATTCATACTTACACTTTTCTGTGTAGTGGCGATTCAAAGGATTACTGGAGCGTTGGTCGGATTTATGCGACCTCCGTTTGGCTCCTACAATGATATGGTTTACAATATCTCCGTCAGCCGTGGTCAAAAAGTCGTTTTGTGGGACTTTGAGTCAGTATTTTGAATTGTTTGTTCTTTTATCGAGAAACATTGAGTTTTTCTTTATTAGCCCAGGAGATAGTGTTGGAAAAACGCCAGAGGAATCCAAGAGATTATATGACGAAGTGGTCACAAAACACCCACAAACGATTCTCAGCGTACATCATGAGACACATAGTAAGAACCCGTCATTCTCAATCATGGGATTGTGTTGAAATCCGCTTTCTAGATACGACAGTGTACGTTCCCTGTTTATCGCCATTAACTTCTGCTGGATTTGCATAGTTTTGATGTCCTTCCTTATGCAATTGGGAAGCTCCAAAGCTCAGGTTACCAACTTGTGACTGTCGCAGAGTGCCTGAACCTAACCCAGTCGTATCAAAACATTGGCCCTCCTGAGACTCCAAACGTGGGTGCCTACGTTTATAAATTATCGATCCCGGGTCTCTGATTATCATCTTTTAGGGGAATTGGACTTGCTGATTTAGTTCAGCTGGGTGTATTCAAGATTAATAATATACCTTTCAAAAATATAGCGCCTTCTTTTGAATTCCACATTTACATGACCCCCACCTTCCATCCGCATCCTAATGTAATTTCACTTAATCCAAGTTTATTTATTGGCAAATGATTAGCTGGCAAAAATGGAATGCTCTGGCAAGATACTCAGTACTAGTACTTGGTGCTGCTTGGACCCTAGCCCTGTCGGCAAATTGATTTTCCTGTGGAGCGATAATCAGAAGATGTTAAATCGTACTATTTTGAAGGGATTTTTCCTAGGGTTTGAATTCAAGTTGGGTCTATCTATTCAGAATTTGTTACCAGAAGTGAAGTACTTGTGAGCTTATTACATAAATATTGACCCACCATACATGGCAAAACAATCCTTGGCGGCTTTAGGCAGTGATCCAGATCTCAGTGACACGGTCCCCCCAAACAGCAGACAGGTTGACTTCTCAACATATCCGATCTGCATGGGGATCGGCATCCGAATATCGAATCTTCAGATACCCGGAGCTAAAACATCATTATAAAAGGACCATGTCTTCAATAGCCCCTCAGTCGTTCTCGAGGCTTACCTTGTCCGGCTAGCACGATCATTACCCACACGATCCATCTCTGCAAGCTCCCAAAATGGTCCTCGTTGCTTTGCTCACCTTGGCTGCTGCAGTAGTAGGCTCGGTTGCTGCCCCGTTGAATGGAAATTCTAGTCTGCTACGACGAGCGGCGACCGTCTATTCGTCATGCAGAACCCCGAATACAGTTGCCCTGACGTTCGTGAGTTGGCCATTGAGTTTGGTCTCAGTTTTGAACATCTAACGGGTCCATTCTTTTTCTTCGCGATCAGGATGATGGCCCATACATCTACCTGTAAGCCACTTCCCCGGTCCACATACTTTTGTTGACTGACCTATGACCGATAGTAACGACGTTGTAGATCAGTTGGACAGAGCAGGTGTCAAAGGAACTTTCTTCTTCAGTGAGTATTGGCAAAGTGATCAGCGAACATTGCCACAGCTGAAAATCCCCCCCAGATGGAAATAACTGTACGAATGCGTGATCTGACTGACCTTTCGTTATATTGAGTGCATAAATTGGAACAGATGATTGCATTTACAACACTGCCGCGATGAACCGTGTAAAGTATGCTTACAACCGTGGCCATATGATCGGATCGCATACGTGGGCGCACAAGGACCTTTCCACTCTCACCTGGGATCAAAGTGCGTTCTACATTTCCTGCTTCCATAACGACTAATGCCCTCCATAATTTAGTTCACGACGAGATGTGGCGGGTTGAACGTAAGTTTACGGGATTGTTTACGCGTCTCCTATGATTAAAGAAATTATTTCTCACAGAGGCCGTTCAGAGAATTACGGGCGCATACGTTGCATTCATGCGCCCGCCCTATGGTTCCTACAACCAGATGGTGCTTGACGCCTCGGGTATCCGCGGCCAAGGCGTTGTCATTTGGGACTTTGAGTTTGTATTCTGGATCACATATTTCGATAACTTTTTAAATCCCTCTCAAGTTCCCAGGATTCCGTAGGAGCGTCCCCAGACCAATCAAAGGCCCTCTACAACGATCTTGCTAATCGACACCCGAGCACAGTCCTGGCCCTCAACCATGAAACACTCGGTATGTATATCGACCCGTTCTTAAATACATAGAACTGATTTGGAACTTCACAGAACCTACGGTGTAAGTAACCAAAATATCTCCATATTCCTGGACTTCATCTTTTTGCTTCGCTTAGGCACCAAGTTCTCCCCTACGCCATCTCGCGGCTCCAAGGCGCTGGATATAAACTTGTCACACTTGCAGAGTGTCTCGGGTTGCCTGCTTACCAGAGCGTTGGTGCTCCTGGAACTCCGGATGTGCGCGGATTTCTTCCCCCTTCTAACAGATTATTTACTAACGGTATCTTACAGGGGAGCTGGACCTGCTGATACACTTGCAGGTACACATTAAAAAATCCCGGACAATATACCACTTCTTGAACACCTTTGGACAAACGTTTTCCTCATTCGAATAGACCTTTTTTTTCTTTGGATGGACGGTTCCTTAATCGTATCCTTATACTATGTCGTTCTTTACATCACACATTCTTTTCTACGGACCTATCTAAATTATACCATAATGTAACGGACAATACCACCGCGTCTTGCGATTATTGAAATTGAGACCACTCAGTAGGCGAGATTAACTCGACTATTAGATGAATACCTGCCATCCACGTAAATCGTTGGATGCTTATATCTTGTGGCACGACTTTTTGTAATTACATAAAATGGTGCAGGGGGGATTGAAGCACTTTGAAATAGGTAATCCACAAGAATATAGAAGGGAAACAGATTTCAGGATGGGACTTAGGAGTCTAGAATCAAGTCAGAACGGAAAAAAATTAAAAAGGGTTGACATTTGCCTTTTTTGGTAAGTATGTACCCCTCTCATTCCTTTTGTAAATTTGACTATGATAGAAAATATGCTGTACCAACGAGCACAAACGAAAATTGGCGGGCGTTGTTCAACTCCCATGGTGTTTTGTCCATGAGTGCGATCCCGGCTATCCGCAAAACTTTGATTAAGAAATATTCAGTGACGCTGTGCCTCAGCCTAGTACTATATCCTTCCTCAAAACAGTTCCTGTGCTAATACGACCCAGGAACTGCTGTCGTTCTTATTATTTTCTACCTAAATTATACGACACTGCAACGTAAAATTGTATCATGCTTTTAATTGGATGCTCATATCTTGTGGCACGACTTTAGGGGTTACATAAAACGGCGCAAGTGGGTTGAATCACTTTGAAAGAGGTAATCCATAAGAATCGAGAATGGAATCGTATTTTAGGATGGGATTTAGAAGTCGGACTGGTCTAGACCCCGTTATAGACTGCTTCTTCACTTCTTCCGTTCATTAACGAATTTGCATTCATGACAACATCTACATGATAAGAGGGATTCGGGCGCCGGGGCCGGAGGGAAAGCAGAATCTGTCAATATAACTACAAGTTTATGAGCTTTTTTTGGATCCAGGGACTCCTAAATGATGGTTCTCTCGACGATTCGAATGGGATCCCCCTCAATACAGAGTTAGATGAATTTTATGTAAACCAACTCCTCTGGCGTAAAAAAAGGGACCCTTTGACCCGACAAGTATGATTGCTCACATGGATGGCAAAACGCGCCTGTCTGATAACCAATCCAAACTCGACTTCTTGCGATGTGCCTCTGTATGAAATGGTTTTACTACTCTGAGCAGGGAATCGACGACGAGACTAGAAGGATGAAATGAGCAAAAGGGATAAAACAAAGCTCTCCCATGTCCTATGCCAAAAAAAGATCTTCCATCATCAACGTCACGAGAGAAACCGTTGATCGGTTCAAGAATCAACTTGAACATGCATTGCAACATATGCAACATCCATTGTCAGAGATGGTCTAGTGAGTGTAAAATACATGGGAATTTGCCGGCATCAGAGTGTCCTATAGGAGCAAAGAACCGAATAAGCTGCAATTCATTATAAAGGCTGGTCCACTGCGGCCTTCCTCTCTTAGTGGTTCTCGAGGCTTCCTTCCCCGGGTGATCACTATCCACAGCAGTAGCAGCACGATCCATTCCCTCCAACCTCCACAAATATGGTTCTCGTCGCTTTGCTCACCTTGGCTGCTGCAGTAGTCGGCACAGTTGCTGCCCCATCGAGTCCGCTACGACGAGCGGCGACTGTCTATTCGGCGTGCACAATCCCGAATACAGTTGCTCTGACTTTCGTGAGTTGTCGTTTGGACTCTTGTTTGGAACATCTGACGAATGTCCGTTTTTCGATCAGGATGATGGCCCATACTTGTACACGTATGTCGCCACTTCCTGATCGCCACGTCTTCATTGACTGAACCGATTATTGACAGTACTGAAGTTGTGGATCAGTTGGAGAGTGCAGGTGCCAAAGGAACATTCTTCTTCAGTGAGTTGTGCACATTGAATGGACCTTGCGAACTATATCACTGAAAACCCGCACCAGACGGGAATAACTGTACGAACTTGTGTGTGTGTGTCAACCTAACCGGCTTTCTCATGTTTGCATAGGGGATTGCATTTACAACCAAGCTGCGATGGACCGCGTCAAGTATGCGTACAGTCGTGGACATATGGTCGGATCCCATACGTGGTCGCACAAGGACCTTGCCACCCTCAACCGCAACGAAGGTGCGTATATATACGATTTTCCATACTACCATCTACACCTTTTCAATACCATGTCTAGTTGATGACGAAATGTTTCGTTCTGAGCGTACGTTTTTCATTCGGATTAAAAATGAAATACAATAATTGTTTTTTTACAGAGGCCATTCAGAGAATCACGGGCGCCTTGGTCGGCTTCATGCGCCCACCCTATGGTTCCTACAACCAGCAGGTGCTTGACGTCTCAGGTGAACATGGCCAAGGGGTTGCCATTTGGGACTTTGAGTTTGTCTATCCCCCCTCCCTCCCCCCAAAGTTCCGCTTGTGTTGATAAATTCCTCCCCACTTTCAAGTTCCCAAGATTCTGGAGGAGCGAGCCCAGATCAATCAAAGGCACTCTACAACGACCTTGCGAACCGACATCCGAACACTGCCCTCTGCCTGAATCATGACACGAGGGGTATGTATTCTCATCCATTTTTATCTAAATGAATGGGGACCTTTTTTTAAACATAAAATGCCCTTCTCTTTTACAGAATCCACAGTGTAAGTAAAAGCGAATATATTTACGCCACATTCCTGACTTCTTAATCAACAGGCGCGACGTTCTACCATACGCCATCTCACGACTCCAAGGCGCAGGATACAGACTCGTCACTCTTTCAGAGTGCCTCGGGTTACCTGCATACCAATCCGTCGGTCCTCCTGGAATTCCGGACGTGAGGCCCCCAGTCCGTTTTAGTTTGGGACCCCGTTACTAACTTCTTTCTATTATCCAGTCGAGCTGGACCTGCTGATTGATAGGGTGTGCGGCGGGTAGACAATTCAATTTGGGGCATACATAATACAGTATAACTCTGGATAAACTTCTTGAACCACTTTTGGACTTTTTGTTTTGACTTTCGGACTCCCCCTTTCCCTTATCGTTCCTTACAACCTACAATCTTTTCCAACGGACCCAAAACCCTCTACTAAAAATTACACTCATTCTTAACGTACACACATATATAACATAATGCAATTAACTCGACGAGATTGAATACACCCGCCGAAGTAAACCTACTGAAAGGAAAGCATACATATTGTATTGATATTGAACCCGACCAACGTGACAAAAAAAAAATCGTATACAGATAAGAAAATGAGGGCATCGAGGGTGCATTTTTGTGGCGTTATAACGTTATCCAAATAAGTGGACTCTCTTTAAGTTTAAGATGAAAGAAGGATAGGGCAGCCGTGTCGGTTACAAATCGACAAAGCAAATGAAAAATGACAAATGAGAAAAATTTATAAAGATAATTCAAAAAAAAAAAAAAAGGCGAGGGATAATTGAAAAGTTCGAAGTGAAAATGGGTGTGCTGACTTCGCAGCGGGTCTACATTGACCCCGACGGCGTTAAGGTTGGAGTAGATGATTCACTACTGCTTTCGTTGTTCGTCATCGATATCTTATTCTTGACTTCATCCAAACGGCTCTTCGAAACGGAAGAAGCTGATCCGGGACCGGTGAAAAAGCAGAATCTGTCAAACAAACCTTTTGATGAGTGTTTCGTCCATTTTTGAGAAGTTACAACTCCTTACCTGTTTAGGAACTCTCTGTATAGTTCACGATCGTCCGGTTCGTTGACTACAAAGCTGATGTCCTCTTCCGAGGGTGGGGTGGACGACCTTGAAGAAGGTGGGCTCATGTTCTCCAACAACGTTGATGTAGAGGAAGAATCACTCGTATCACCCGCACTCTGAAGTGGCGACTCTACAGCTGGA
>Ga0307517_10002590_pt1 | contig 28800 bp, 39 predicted proteins | sample 23_EM_MG_FD_194515 | JGI IMG/M metagenome (GOLD analysis project Ga0307517, IMG submission 194515) | Populus trichocarpa ectomycorrhiza microbial communities from riparian zone in the Pacific Northwest, United States - 23_EM | ecosystem: Host-associated > Plants > Roots > Unclassified | place... | reverse complement strand
CGGCGCTAATGTTTTTAATGATTTTCCCTTCATGTTGGCCGTGTAATGTCCGCCGGAATGACCGAGACAGGAACGACGCCATCATTTGTACGGGCCAATTCGGTGGGACAAGCTCAATGACCTAGTCAGAGATTATGGTTTCATTGTCAAAATAGGAGAGATCCATAAACGCCTCGAATTCACGTACATCGAGAACATCGAGATTTACTGCTTGGGCATTTAATAGGTGCGCAGCACGATCTGATTGCCTGTTAAAAATAGAATGATGGCTATAGATGAATCGAAGACGGCATAGAAAATTACGAACTGGATATCCATATACACCTCTAACAGAACTTGCAGTAACTCCTTTTTTAAATCCTCGTTAACAGTTTTTAGCCGCGTCACAGGGATCGGTCCAACTGCGCCTTTCCCGTTCACACCTTTCGTTGGAGGTAGTCCAAATAACGTAGTCACCCAGTCCTGCAGACCGCACTCGTCCGCTATTGCTTGCGCCACCTTGGGAGGTACGATATCGCCACCAAGTGCACAATATGTTTCTGCAGAGGCCGAATCGTTCATGTCATGAACGAGAATTTGCAGGGCTGAACGATTTTTTCCGAGCTAGGTAAGATATAGAATGAGGAAGGTAATATGGGTTTGTTTAATAAGGAGAATCATACCTTTCCATCGATGATAGCGAGTTCAAGTTTGAGGATCTTTTCCCGTTCCAGTAGCCGTTGACGAATCACCTCAGGGTCGTACAAAGAGGATCCAGCGAGAAGCAGGATGGTTTTTAGCCTGGCGCGTTTGTGCTCCGAGTCGGGGGTTGTTGAGGCGAAATAGGAAAGAAAGGAAGAGTCATTGCGAGATGATGCATAAGACGAGGCTGTAGGATATGTTAGACTGTTGTTTGAGAAAGTGTGGTCGAAAGAACTACCTTTTGCTCTCCAAAGTTTTGAGATAGAGTCGGTGTTGAGAAAAGAAAGAACTTGGTCGACACAGGAATGTGCTAGTTTCATGTGCAGCTCTCGCGACTAAGATAAAACTTGAGAACAAGCAACATTTGAGTTTGACCGAGGAACGTACGGTACTCCGCCGTTGCAAAACTAGATATTCCAAGTATTGAGCACCAGCTGACGGGTTTGACTGCTGAATCTGTTCCAGCAAAGCGAGGTCTTCTTCTGGCCTTTCCCTCCGTTTTCCATTGTCTCGAATCGTTAGAAGCTACGAAAATTTGTGAGCATCCTATCGATTTTCTAACAGTTGGTAGTCCACCTTTAGGCCCTTTTCTGGGTCAATTTTGGTCAACCAAATTCCCCACCGTTGCGTCAGTGCCTTGTCGCGTTTTTCCGTGAGTAGCGTAATCATTTGTGACAAGGGATCCTTGATGTCTTCATCTGACCACTGTCCTTCGATGATCCTAATATTAACATCGAATCAGAACCACAAACCAAAGTCACATTTAGGACTTACTTTGCCCACACGTCCAACAGCTTATGATCGTCTTTTCGTTGCTGATACAACATACATAGCGCGTTATATTGCCCTGTTCGTTGGAGGACAGGTTCGATCTCGGGGACAGAGACGTCATTGGGTGATTGTAGAAGCGCGTAAAGATCTGCTGTTTTCTCAAATTCCGCGTATAACTTCACAAGGACGGTGTCTATCGACTTGAAGATAAGAATATTAGTTCATAAAACCGAGGATAAACACAACATGAATGACGTACGATATCGATTATGTGCCCAGTGCTTCCAGCCCCAATACCCTTTGCCACGCTCCGCCGCGTCCGACTCTTCTTGAGGAATACCAGCAACATCTCCTTCGCTGCAACTCCCAAGATCTTCCTGAGCTCTGCCGTGGGAATTGCCGACAAGGTGCTTGGGGCCAGATGAGGAGAGTAATTCCTGACTAGGTTCGACACAACTAAATATCAGGCCCAACGCAGGAACGGTGTGGAGAGAAAGAAGAGGTTGCATGTCAATCTGGGCAGGTTATTGCCACTAATGGGCGAGCGGTATACGAAAGTAAAAAACGCGAATTGGGTAGTGGATCGGGTCCCGGGGAGGTTTGAGGGATTGAACATGAGCTGGAAACTCACTAATATCGTCCACGGATCCTTCCTTCGGCATTTGCTCTTCTACGCCGGCAAAAACGTCCATGGAATCTTCTTCTGAAAACAGTGAACCTCTGAGGTCTGGATAATAGCTGATTAGGAGTCGCGGGTCCAGTTCTCCGTTGAACAAGTGCTTTCCGGCGTCTTCGAAGAGTGTTTCTGCGAAACATTGGAAACCGATGCGTTGGTATACGTAGCGCAGCTCTTCTGCCTAAAATGACGTTACAACCTGGTACAGGAAGACTGTTGTGGTTGGGCTTACCTCGTCCTCGTCAATGTTAATACTCTCCTCCAGCTTTTTTCGCCGTTGGTCAGCCAAATTGTAAGCATCCTCTAGTCTGTGGCTTTCCAGCAACGATTCCACCTGAGAAATGACGGTCGACGGCACCAGTGACTGAATTGAGTTCGGTCCGAGTACGAGCACGCTCGAACGGGGAAATGATGATGCTTTCATTGAATATGGTCGCTATGTGTTCTCGGAAGAAATAGGATATGTTGCAACCTGTTGGCTATTGCAGGCCTTACAGTCTATCGAGGACGTGCTACCAGAGGTGGTCTTCAGTCCGCCGCCGTCGCAGACCGTGTTGGGGGAGAGATAAGCTGGTGGTTCAAAGCAGAGGCCGCCATGTCAAAATGCCGCAGGGTGGTATCCCGGGCCGGGCGCTTTCGTACTCTTTTTTCGCTTGTTGGCTTCCTCAACCATGGCCATGTTCGAACACTCAACCATTTCCGAACTCTGCAGAAGAAAATATTTCAGCGAACAAGGTTCTAATCTCGAATGCAAGGTTTCTCGTTCGCCCCCATCACCTTCCTGAGAATGTGACATTGCACAGCATTCTGGCAGTTCAGTTCTAGTTCGTTCAGGGAGCACCCTTTTCTTTCAACTGTAAGGAAGCCAATACCTCGATGTTTTCTCGATGCCTAAACCTCAACCAGGGAACGGCATTCGTATCGACCACTCTACCTTTAACCAAGTTCAAGGAGATCTAAATCACTATCAGATAGCGGGAGACCTTCATACCCATGACGGAGAACATGGTGAGTGGAGCTTTTGCACAACTGCTCTAAGTTCAATATTAAAACTGCGGCAGGTTTACTTGCACTGAGCAGGGCAGCATCGGTCGACGCTCTTCATGACGCATCAGAACGCTTTCCCCCTCCGAAATGTCACGCAGAAACGCGAAAGGAAGTTAGGAATATTCTCATGTCCTGGATCGAAAATCCAAACCCAATTGCCTACGTTGTTTGGATGTATGGACCTGCCGGGTCTGGCAAGTCATCCATTGCCCAGACCATCGCAGAATGGTGTCGTAAATTCAACAACCACCTGGCTGGGACGTTTTTCTTCCTCAGGGAACGAGCTGGCCGGCAAGAAGGCAGCCGCCTCTTCTGTACCCTGGCCTATCAACTCGCATTATACGTTCCTGGTTTGAGAGACCACGTCAACCGAGCCATGCGGATCGACCCCACACTCCCCAACAAAGACCTCGACACACAATTCCGGACTCTCATCATCGAACCATTTCAGCGACTCTCAACCCCGCCCACGGAACTACCTTTCGTGATAATCGATGGCCTGGATGAATGCCAAGGATCCGAGACCCAGAAATGTATTTTAAGGCTCATCGGCGAGGCTCTGCAAGAACACAACTTGCCTCTGCGATTCCTGATCGCCAGCCGTCCTGAGCCTCATATTCGCGAAATATTCGATACCTCCCTCTTGAACCAAAGAACCCGGCGAATTGTTCTCGATGGGTCATTCTATCCCGATCGTGACATCCGAATTTTCCTTGAAGATAACTTCGTTGAAATTGCAGGGCGACACCAGGATCTCATGGCAAACGTCGAAACACCGTGGCCATCCCCTTCAGTTATCGATTTTTTGGTTCAAAAGTCATCCGGTCAATTCATTTACGCAGCAACAGTACTCAAGTTCGTGGACGCAGAGTTGCACATTCCGACTGTCCAACTCGACATCGTGCTTCAGCCTCCTCCCGTTTGCTCGACTCTTTTTTCAAACCTCGATCAGCTTTACATAAAGGTCCTGAAAATGTGCCCTTACCCAGAAATCCTCACTCGCATTCTCTCCCTGATGCTTATCCTGCACTGTCCACAACCCTTTTCCGTATATGAGAACATCCTTAACCTCCCTCCCGGCCATGTATCGTCCACCCTTCGCGGGATGCGCTCTTTGGTTAGATTCCCTGACGACATCGATGACGATCAGGAGAGGTTTACTCTCAAGCAGAGTGCACAATATGACCAGACCTGTGGATTACGCTTACATCATGCTTCCTTTCGCGATTTTCTTCTGGACCGTAGCCGTTCTCAGCAGTTCTTTGTCGATTCGACGCTCGCTCATACCCATATTGTCCATTCTGCGTCTCGTTTATTCCTCGGCTGTATCGACTCTTCCTGGAGGTTAGTCCTGATGTGTTATTCCATCCAAAAGAGGGTTCTCATATTATTTCTTAGCAAGCAAAGGCGGGGTCGTGTTCCCAGCCGTGATACCTGGGGTTATTTGAAACACCATTTTGCCAGCCATCTCTATCGTTGCCCTGAATCAGAACGCCAGAATGTGTTGGATGGTTTTCGGAGCTTTCACAATGAATTCAAGTTTTCGGTCAAAGATAATACCCTCGATGACTCGCATCCTGCTTTTGAATCTCTCCATGCTCTCGTGACGGCTCTGGTGAATGTAGGCCTTCCATTTTTTAAATTAAGATATTGTCCTCAACACGCTTGCTACAATAGACAGAATCATACGATGCAGACCGAGAGATGGACTCTTCGCCATCCGACTTCCTGCGCGCCGAGCACTCCCATTGGGCAATAGATGTTTCCATCGACCGCCTCGGTTTCTCTCAAGATGCACTCGGTCTCTGCGGAAAATATTCAAGGCTTCTCGACCAATTCTACCATCTCGCACTGTCAACCTCTACCGAATTTACCTGCCTCCTCGCATATCTCCCGGGCTTCCTCACCTGGAAATCCCCAATACCTATCGAATGGCTCGAAGATATATACGGTGTGCCTAATGAGATCTTGTTGCCCTGCTTGGAAAAGAATGCTCCTTTCATTAGGAGATGGCAGTCATATTTTGGGATTCGGTTTTCCGAAACGCATCAGCCTTTCGACGTGTTGTATGTGAACACCCACTTGTCGAATTTCCTGTTTCGCCAGAGGGACGCTGGATCGCACTATCAGGATCCGGAGACACAAGATGTGGCTGCGTGTCGCCATCTAATCGCGATGGTATTCGACTCAAACTGGGTTAAAACAGTCAGGTAGGCCTTTGCCCGCGGGATTATGACGTTTTGTCTTCGATATAAATTTGATCTAACGTCACTGACTGTATAGGCAAAGCGGTTCTTTGGATTGCATAGACAAGATGCTCAAAATCTATCTCGACGCCGCCAATCTCGACTGCCAACTTATGATGGATTTATTTGAGAGTTTCGAGACAATCACCTACGATATATCCACTCTCCTTTATGCCCCCATGCTAAACGTGAACTTGGTCTGGTCTGCAACGCGGAGGATTTTAGACTGGATTCAGAGGCAGCGGTCTAGGGTAGGTTTTTCATTTTGGGTTTTCTATTTCTGGTCTGGAAAAGCGGTGCCTGATGTAACATATACTAGCTTATGGTAGGCGAAGGTGACACCCCAAGGCGCAGTGTCCTCGACCGGCGGCTTTTGCGCATCAACGGGCATATTTTTCGACAACTCCTAAGATTAGATACTCTCCATGACCGTGATGGTGTGTCATCGCGCAGAGTTACACTCTGTGAACCCTTCGTTGTCGCAGCCAATCTGGGAGCTAGGTCCGAGGGTGTTCCATCTGATCATGACCCTGAAGCCGTGGGGTTCGAGTGGGACTCGGATTTGGTGGGAATATCGAAAACACTCCTTTCCTTGCATGGCGTCCGTACATCTCTCGCCGAATTTTTGACGCATCCCGACTACGCAGGGGATCTCTACATCCCTCCCGACGCATACCACACGCAATTCGCCGAGGTTTGCCTGGACCACTGTGATCCATCCGTGTCAAATATGTGCGTTGAGAATTTCTTTATCCCTTCTTTGTCTTCAAAATACGGATATTTATTTATGCTGCTTTATATAGAACGGAAGATTGGAGGACTCTTGCTGCACACACGGAATGGAAGTTCCATTTACTCCGCGCACAAGCAACGCCGAAGATACTGGCGAAACTCCTGGATATTTGCCCTGGTCCGTGGCTTGCCGAGGGTCTGCCAACGGGCGATACGCAGGCGAAAATTCGATCAATGAAAGATATATTGGGGTGGTTGGAGGTTAGTCGTCGACGTCGTTCTCCATTGGGCTTCGAAAAATCCAAATTTGTTTGGCATTGGACTGACTGGGATTTAAACAGAAGCTTTCTCCCACCCCAACGGCGATTGTCGAAAGATGGCAGACGGAGATCCAGGTGATTGGAAAAATGGAGAGACGGAGACCTATGAAATCTCGACTGCGAATTGGCGCGAGGTTGACTGTGACCAAGGACGCTTAGCCCGTCGGTATGTCTTGGAATCTCGGTTCGTCACGACATCCTCACCCCCATATACAGGAGATTCTTTCCTAACGAGGACGTAAAGTGCCCATGCGGCGAAAATTGACAACACGTCATATGAGAGTGCCGACTATGTAGTACATGATCACGAGCGCGAGTCGCTACGAAGGGCATCGATGTCGTGGTATATTTCCTATATACCACAGCGAAGCGCCAGGAAGAATAAAAATAAATCTCAAAAGAGCACCCCAGGCCGGGCTTATCCACTTTATTGGCTGTAATTTGTCGTAATTTGTCTTTCTTTTTCTAATCATAAGACTAGATATTTTTGACAACCTTCGAGCTCTGTGCGCAAGAAAAAAATTGGGTCGTGATGTCCTTGCACATTGCACAGCCCTGCACAGCCGCATTCTGGCAGATCTGTTCTCAGCGCTCGAAACCATATAATTCATGACGGTTTCGTTCCTTCACCATAAGCAAGCGGATACCTCCCCGTTTTCTTGATGCCCAGATCCTCAACAAGGAACCTATCTGATGGGATTCGTGTTGACCACTCAACCTTTAACCAAGTTCACGGAAATTGGAGCCATTATCAGATCGCGGGAGACCTCTACACTGATGACGGAGAACAGGGTGAGTAGCCTGAGGATACTTTGTCATCTGTTGAGCAGCTCTAAGCTCAACATTAAAATGGCGTAGGTTTACTTGCACTGAGCAAGGCGGCATCAGTGGACGCTCTTCATGATGCATCAGAACGCTTTCCTCCTCCAAAGTGTCACCCGGAAACGCGAAAAGAAGTTAGGAGTATTCTCATGTCCTGGATTGAAGATCCACACCCAATTGCCTACGTCATTTGGATGTATGGACCTGCGGGGTCCGGCAAGTCATCCATCGCTCAGACAATCGCAGAATGGTGTCGTAAATTTAACAACCACCTAGCTGGGACGTTTTTCTTCCTCAGGGGACGAGCTAGCCGGGAGGAGGGTAGTCGCCTCTTCTGTACTTTGGCCTATCAACTCGCATTATACGTTCCTGGTCTGAGACACCACATCAACCGAGCCATGCGGATCGACCCCACACTCCCGAGCAAAGATCTCGACACACAATTCCGGACTCTTATCATCGAACCACTTCAGCGACTCTCAACCCCGCCCACAGATCTACCTTTCGTGATAATCGATGGCCTGGATGAATGCCAAGAATTCGAGACACAGAAGTGCATTTTAAGGCTTATCGGCGAAGCTCTGCAAAAATACAACTTGCCTCTACGATTCCTAATCGCCAGCCGTCCTGAGGCTCATATTCGCGAAATATTCGATACGTCCCTCTTGAACCAAAGAACCCGACGAATTGTCCTCGATGGGTCATTCCATCCTGATCGTGATATCCGAATTTTCCTTGAAGATGGTTTCATTGAAATTGCAAAGCGACACCAGGATCTCATGGCGAACATCGAAACACCGTGGCCACCACCTTCAGTCATTGATTTTTTGGTTCAAAAGTCGTCTGGTCAGTTCATTTACGCAGCAACAGTACTCAAGTTCGTGGACGCAGAGTTGCACATTCCGACTGTCCAACTCGACATCGTGCTTCAGCCTCCTCCCGTTCGCTCGACACTTTTTTCGAACCTCGATCAGCTTTATACACAGGTTCTGAAAGTTTGCCCCTATCCAGAAATTCTCACTCGCATCTTCTCCTTGATGCTTGTCCTGCACTGTCCACAACCCATCGCGGTATATGAGGACATCCTCGACCTTCCCTCCGGCCATGTATCGTATATCCTTCGTGGGATGCATTCTTTAGTTAGATTCCCTGATGACGTCGATGATGCTCAGGAGAGGTTTACTCTCAAGCAAAGTGCACAATATGACCAGACCTGTGGATTGCGCTTACATCACGCTTCTTTTCGCGATTTCCTTCTGGACCGTAGTCGTTCTCAGCAGTTCTTTGTCGATTCGATGCTCGCCCATACCTACATTATCCATTCTGCGTCCCGTCTATTCCTCGGCTGCATCGACTCTTCCTGGAGGTTAGTCCTGTGGCGTGATTTCATCCAAACGAAAATGCTCATATTATCTCTTAGCAAGCAAAGGCGGGGTCGTGTTCCTAGCCGTGATACGTGGGGTTATTTGAAACACCACTTCGCCAGCCATCTCTATCGTTCCGCTGAATCAGAACGTCAAAATGTCCTGGATGGTTTTCACCGCTTCCACAACGAATTTAAGTTTTCGGTCAAAGATGGTACCCTCGATGGCTCGCATCTTGTGTTCGAATCTCTCCATGCTCTCGTGACGGCTCTGGTGAATGTAGGTCGTCCCTTTATTGCCTCTAATGATTGGATCATTACCCTCAAAGTTGTTGCAATAGATAGAATCATACGATGTAGGCCAAGAAACGGACTCTTCTCCGTCCAATTTTCTGCCCGCCGAGCACTCTCACTGGGCAATAGATGTTCATATCAATTTCTCTGCAGATGAGCAGGTGATCACCCATTACTCTCCAGATACACGCAGTCTCTGTAGAAAATATTCGCGACTTCTTGACCGATTCTACGATCGCGCACTTTCAACCTCGACCGATTTTACCCACCTCCTTGTATATCTCCCCGGCTTCGTAGCCTGGGAATCGCCAGTACCCATTGAATGGCTTGAGGACACATATGATGTGTCCAATGAAATTTTGTTGCTCTGCTTGGACAAGAATGCTCCTTTCATCAGGAGATGGCACCAACCGCATTCTAGGGTTAACAGGCACCAGCCACTTGGTGTATTATATGTGAATAGCCACCTGTCAAATTTCTTGTTCCGGAGAGCAGCTGGATTGCATTATCAGGATTCGGGGGCACAGTACATGAAGGCCTTTCTTCACCTCATCAAGACGATATTCGACCAGCACTGGGTAGAAAAACCAGCCAGGTAAGCTGCCTTTGCCCATGGAAGCGTGAGTCTTTGTTTTCGAGACCTTTCAGTCTGACACTTCTGATAGACATTGTATGGCTTTGGAATACATGGACGAGATGCTCACGTTTTACCTCGACGGTACCAATGTCAACTCCAGCCACTGTATGACGTTACTTGAGAGCATGGAGACAATTACCTACGATATACCCACTCTCCTCCATGCCCCAGTGTTAAATGTGAACTTGGTCTGGTCTGCAACTCACAGGATTTTAGACTGGATCCAGAGGCAGCGAGCGGAGGTAGGTTTTTCGTTCGTGTCTGGAAAATGGTGTCTGATGCACCGTATTCTAGATTATGCGAGACAAAGGGACAAGGCACAGTTCCCTCGATAGGCGGCTTTTATGCATTAACAGGCGTATTTTGCAACAAATCTTACGATTAGACACTTTCCACGGCCTCGATGGGACGCCGTCGCGCAGAGTTACACTCTGTGAACCCTTCGTCGTCGCGGGCAATCTGAAGGCCAGATCGGAGGGTTTGCCCTCTTATCTTGCCCAGTGTGACCCCGAAACAATGGAGTTTGAGTCGGACTCAGACCTGGTGGGGGTATCGAAGACTCTCTTTTCGCTGCACGGCGTCCGTACGTATCTCGCAGAGTTTTTGACGCACCCCGACTATGCGGGGGATCTGTATATCTCCCCGGACGCATACCACTTGCAATTCGCTGAGGTTTGCTTGTACCACTGTGATCCAGGCGCGTCCAACAGGTATGTTGAAATCACCTTATGCCTTCTTGTTTCCAGATATACGGACACTGATTTAAGCTGCATATATAGAAAGGGCGATCAGTGGACTCGTGCCACATATAAGGAATGGAAGTTCCATTTACTCCGCGCACAAGCGACGCCGAGGATATTGGCGAAACTCCTGGATATTCTTCCTGATCTATGGCTTGCCGAGGGTCTGCCAACGGGTGATACACAGGCGAAAATTCGATCGATGAAAGATATATTGGAATGGTTGGAGGTTAGTCGTCGACGTCCTCCGTTAGGATTGAAAAATCCAAATGGGTTTAACGTTGAACTAACTGGACTCTAAACAGAAGCTTTGGCCGACCCCAACGGCGATTGTCGAAAGATGGCAGATGGAGGTCCAGGTGATTGGGAGAATGGAGAGACGGAGACCTATGAAATCTCAACTAAGAATTGACGCGAGGTTTACGGAGGGCGCTTGATCCGTCGAACCTCGATTCATTACGACAACTTCACTCCTTTTATATGTCGTAGCCTTGGCCCTACACGGGGACCTGGAATGATACTGTACATAACGTGTGTATTCCTGGGATTCCTGAGATTTCATACATATGTTCATATGAGATGTGCACGGACGCGGGCAGTAATATTTTCCTAAGTTCAATGAACGCGAATGCATGCTTTTCGGCTATTGAGGTGATATCCGGCTACATGTTTACCATATCATTACATAAATGAATCAAATTCAATCCTTGATATTTAGTAAAGTCCATAGTCCTTAATCAATATCCAACGAAATGTCCATCTAAGCATTCTAAATTGTCATCGTGCTGTCGTATCAAAGTGCTGTACAGTAAAGTGTCATGGGCGTGTAATAATTGATTCATTGGCGGTATCGTCAATCTAAAATGGCGGTCAATGCAGCCCTTCGTGGTTATTGCGTAAATAAACGAGTTTGATTGAAGGTTTAGCACTCACGAGTCCATAGCATGAAAAAGAGCAATTACGGGTGTATGCGACGGCGACGGATGATACGAGATCGTAAGGGGGGGTCGGTTTTTTGGAGTTCAGATGGTCTCTGTTGCGGTTTCGGCGCAGTAAGAGCACGGCGACCCAGCCATTTCCACTTTGAAGGCAGACTATCTGAGTAAGGATTGCGCTGAGAACCCACGAATCCGGAGCTGGGCGACTGGGGTATAGCGAGAATCGTTACGGCGGTAATGAAAAGGAAGGCGATATGAAATAGGAATCGCATGTTCGTCGGCATATGAACACAACCTAGGGAAATATGTTGTTGTCTGAGCGTGGACAGGATAGGAGATTTGGCGGGGATCTCTTTACCTCGAGCCTCGAAGGATGATGAATGTAGGGAATTAAGATACGGCTATGCTGTGAAGTTCCGTTGAAGGGCCAGAACGGCCGCAGTTGTACGTTGCGGGCACACGCCTCCAGGCCCTCCACAAATAGACTCCATGGTTGCTATTTATGCAGGAGGCTTTCCGCACGAGGCCCGGTATCAATTTTTTTTCAGCCTGTTGGACAGCCTGGAAATGCGTCCCGTCGTGGAATCTGACATTGACATCATGTAGGAGGTTTGTGACCGACCGAGGAGGCCAACAGGTGTATAAGAGTTAGGTTTGAGACTCCATAAACAGGGATGTCGTAAGAACTACTTCCAGGAACGATTGTCCACCGAGGAATCTTGAGTAAAACCCAGACATTCGTTAGCATAGTCTTCGTCGCTGTCGTCACTGCGCTGTCGTCGAGATCGCTGCTAAATATGCCGAGCCGGGTAGGGAAGGCAAAGCCAAACAGGTACAAGTAAGCGGGGGCGTGACTGGCAAGAGAATTCATACCTTGAATGAACTCAACCATGCACTCCAATGAGCCTCATCCAACCCACGAACCGAAACCCAGGCATTCTGAAGTAGACTGGGAAGGCCTACGCGCTAAAAGCCTGCAAAAAGGAGGATTTGGAGAGGACCGAGTGGACATTTGGTGCGACTAAAGCACTTTTACGTTTTGATGAAGGTCGTTAATAATAAGCAGGCCCAAACTTCTCCACGGATCGAAACAAAAGGCGACAAAGGATGAGAAGTCATTAGATAATACTCTCGAAGACGAGAAATTCCCACACCAAGACGAACGGCAGATCGGTCTCGACACAGACCGCAGTTTCGTTCTCTATCCAGTGGGTGGGACTAGCCTCTTTCTGTTGGTTTAATTGGCCACTCATCTGTATTCAGAACCAAAACTCGACAGAGAGGCACTTCAAGCGGGTCTTCATCAACTGCTTGTCTCGCTATTTCGCAAACGCCCACAACTAAGTTATTTCCAGGTGTGTACCGTTGCCGACCAAAAGCCTTCGGCCAACCTTGACCTTTTTATCTACAGGGATACCATGATATCGTCACCGTCCTCTTTTTGACGCTTCCACCAGAACTGCAGCTAGTATGTGTCGAAAAACTCAGCTTACACAGACTGAGAGATTCGATGGGTTTGGGCTTGGAACCTGTCCTTGGGTTATTGAGGTATTCACTTATGGATCATATTCTGCAAAATAGATCTAAAAATATAACGCAATAGGGTGACGAAAAATCTCCTTGATCTGGCCGACCCAAAATATGCTCAAGTCCTCGAGCTGTATGTTCCACGGCCATCCTCTTCGTTTCCTTTCTGACATCTTATACTTCTCAAGGACCTCACCTCTTCCTTTCTATTCACTGTCGAACCTCCTGACTCTATTCTCCCATGATGTGCCCACGCTGCCTCTAATCCAACACATATTCGACTACCTATTCTGTCGACCTCCTATTGCCGCAGTTTATCTCGCCGCAGCTGTGGGTAACGTTTCATGGCGCATATTCTTGCTATGAATGACAAAATTCTAGGTCATCTTATCACGCAAGGCGGAAGTAATGAAATTGCAAGCAGAGGATGAAGACGGAATGATTCATTCCCTCCTTAGTAGCCTTCCCAACCTTGTAGACGACGACGACATGGTTGACGCAGAAACAATCAAGGCCGACAGGGAACCATCCCTATGCATAAAGGAAGAATCAATAGCCGACAACACCTTTTTCAAGGAGGATGGTGAACTCAACGTCTCCATCGCGGACGCGATTCCCCAATTAGAACCTGATACCAAAGATGGAAGAAGCCTAGACGATTTTCTAGATGAGCTCAACGTTCCTTCCGACAGTCGTTGTGGGCATTCATTAACGCTTGCCAACGAACAAGAAAACCTTCCAGACACGCACGGAGCCGACATCGTTGCTCCAACAGTCGATGATCCTCCATCAGACTTTACTGAAAAAACCCCGGGTAATAATGAAAATGAAAATCCAAGTCCGAAAAGGTCCTCAAGCAACCTGGAGATACCACCAAACGATGACACAAGCTCCGTTCTTAACCCCATCAAATTCGAGAAATCGGAAACTGCACCACCAACTCCACCTACCCACCCTCAACTTGCGAAGCTCGTCCTGACCGACTTGCTAAAGCTTGCCGATGATTTGTACGACAAATACCCTCCATCACATTCCATGCTAGCCCTTTCCTCCATAATGGGACCGCAAAGCGTGGTGTTTACCTGGTCGGAATCCTTCTCGGCTCTACCCTCAGACAACACGGCCGAAGCGATGGTTTCGCACCCTGAACTCGTTGTTTATCCCTACGTTGAGGTGAATACATATCAGAAGGAAACAGACGTAGAGGAGAAAGAAGGACGAAGCAAGACAGCGCGTAGAAAGCGGCGCCACAAGCTCAGGAAGTCTCCATTTGGGCAACTGGAGAAGAAGACGGTGCTCGCTGGGACGGTGATCGTGCTTGGTGTGGCGGTTGCTATATACGGGATTAAAGTGCGCAATGGACCTGGCAGCCATGGCCTTTTCCAGGCCTTCGCCGACGGTCATCGCACTCACGGTGGTGTAGCGAAGGACTGGAAAAGGGTCGGTGGGTGGGTGGGTGGTACCCTCGCTGGGGTAAGCCAGAAAATCATGAACGGGTTATCCTCGGGTTCATAAATGAGCTCCTCCGCCTTTCCGTGTTCATCCGAAATTATAGCTCTTGCCTCGCACTTCAAATTTGTGGTTCCCTCTCCTCATCTCAAGCATGATATGTTCTACATATTGCATGGATATGGCTTCCTTCATTCCTTCGTTCCCGTGCGACCTATACGGCTCTCCTCTCGAGCTTTTCTCGCAGATTCGAGGTTCATATGGAAGGATACAACCCTCGTTCTAAATTCTATACCTTTGCGCCAATCGCTCCTAGCCCTTACTTTTACATCTCGCGGGCCCAATTGGAAATAAGTAGTGATTTGCAACGTAGTGCACGGTTGCGGTCGCGCTTGGATCGCCGATAACTGGTAGCTTTAACCTACCCACGATCTCGGGTCCCACATACTCGGTACATCTAATCTTACCGTAGCCAACCACACGGATCCAACGCTCATAGGCGAAAGAACGTGCAAACCGTAAACGTTACCAGTCGCGGTTATCGATATTTCTATGTATGTATGATCGTCCACGCATGGATGTCTTAAGAGGGAGTTAGAAGCCTTGTGTCTACGTATGTAAATTTATCCCACTCCTTGGGTATGGAATCCACTCCACTTTACGTTCTATATTCCCGTTCTTCTCTCACATACTCAATTTGAGGGTGTGATACTGATATACTCGTCGATCGCTTTCTCTCCTCGAACGACGGATTGGACGATTGGCAGAGCGTTCGAGAAATCTGAAAATAAAACGTGCTTGATGTGCTCCCTTTGGCAATATGCCGCAAGGTCGTTTTCACCGTCCGGTTTTGTTTTCACAAAAAGCATGTCCGCATACTTTGCGGCCGAGATGTCTTGAATTTCAAAACCGAGGATCAGCCAACCCCAGGGCAAAATGGGGGAGGACGTACCTGATACACCATCACCGAAGAAAAATAGGGTTGGTGGTTCTGATAACTTGCGATACGGAAGGATTGCTTGGGATTTATCGTGCCCAAATCCGCTGCGTAATAGAAATCGTAATGAGAATCCAAGTCAAAAGCTCCCAGATCAGGCCAATAACGAAGGGAAATGTAGGATTGGGATTGCACGCGTTTTTTGCATGTGTATCGTCGCCTCCTGGGCTTATTTTTGATTACTCACCTCGATGGGTGTCTGAATTGGATCTCCCATTTTCCGTCGGGGAAGACGGTCACATCATTGGCGATTATTTCGATTTCGTGTGCAGCTTCATCTCCAACGAGATTCGAGAGCACTGCGCGGATAAGAGGGGCCATTCCACTAGGGTGGTTTAGATGCCGCGTGAGTTTATGCAATGTTATGATGATGATGGTGATTGCTCCGGAACGCACCTGGAAACAATGATGAGAGGGATATCGTTTCTCTTGCACCACGTATAAAACTCCTTAAAGCCTGGATCCAACTTGATGTCTAGACCAATATAGTGTATCAGGACTTTGTCCGCCGCCGAACGAACTAAGAAGATGGAAGATTGTACGAACTTTTGCGGAGGATTTCCTTGCATTGTTCGAACGTATGCCCATTCTCGACGACACTGGTCAACATCTTCCGGAATCCGTCCCTGAACGAGCATCGGAGCCACTTCAGTGATCGGGCGCTTAAGAAGGTCCAAAAAGAGGTGTTTTACCTGAATGTGTCTCTGCCGGCGAGTATCTCCAAATTGCCTTCTCTTCGTTTCTCCTTGCCGAACCCGATATTATCCGTCATATCTGTGATTACCAACGATATCAACGAAAATCTGAATAATTGAGAGGCACCCTCAGCTCGGAGGATCTGGTGACGTACAATCATTGGAATCATATGTGGTGATAGTGCCATCCCTGTCGCATTGAAACAAAAAATAGAGTGAGTTCATCGCGTACAACCGAATGTCGGAATATGCAGACCAACCAATCAGATAACACAACGAACTCCTTGTCAGTGTGGATTGGCGGGTATGGGAGAGTGCTTTCAGGGGTGATTTCAGCAGCCATGGCGGTTTTATTTAAGCAAGATTGCGGAGGATTGTGGTCGTTATGACAGTGGTGATGCCAGTGTGGTCAGATCTTCAAAATTTAAATTATCAAATACCATGCCGATTCTGCCGCAGCTCGATCAAACACAAGGTTTTTCAGGATATGAGCGGAGAGAAAGATGGGGAAACGAAAAATCGATACATATGTAGGGTGATAGATACAAAATGTCTAAGTATTGCGACAGAACTATAGATATAGAGCTATTAATATAAGTCAATGTGAAGTGATCTATGGCACAATGAAAATGTCCTGACACCAAGTCTATGGGTGAATCAAGGACAGCGAGAAATGATGAAGAGACATTACTGTGAGTCGTGAGGGGAGAATAGATAATGGGATGTCGTCTATTAGGTGGCAAGCCAGGAAAATGGAAGGATGATATAATAACACGAAAGAAATAATTTACCAGTCAAGAACGGGAGGAAAGAACTTTGCTATCAGGCCTTGGTAGTATGGGCGGAGTTCTTCCACGTTGCAAGGTTTCTCAGCCTTGCTATAGAGATCGTAAGGGTTGAAGGCCTTGACGGCTTCCAGGATCTTGACGTCTTTTTCGTTTGTGAGGTGTGAATAAGCACCTTCTCTATGCCATGGGTAGAAACTGTGGTATCGGATCATGGCGAGCGCTTCGGCGGGTAGCGAGCTCTGATCCTTGAAAACGTTGTACAGATACTGAATGTCAAACCAAATATCAGCCATGAGAATGTAGAGCGGGGATCGTAGGGAAATACCTCATCGTGACCCCACGACAACATCACATTATCGAGACCGCAGTGCGGTTTGTAAATGCCACATTCAGTCGAGTAGACGGCGTCATAAGTATCGGGGTTATTTTGGAAAGTTTCTGGGTAGATAATCTTGTCGGAAAATTTGCACCCAACGACTATGGTAAAATAGTCAGAAGCGAGGGGTAAGAATAAAGCAAAAGGATCAGTACCAAATGTGTCCTAAATCAGATGTTAGTTGAGAGTTGGAAAATAATGCGTAATTTTTTATACTTACGCCGACAACGTCCCACTGCCCTTCTGAGCCAAACAGTAGAAGCAATTTTCCAAGGTCATGTAGTAAGCCAGTTACCTTGAAAGAATGAGGTCCTCGTCCCATAGCCCGAGAAAATCACACTCACTTGCATCCATTCTGGTTTTCCGTCTCTTCGAATGGCTTCCGCGGTTTGTAGCAAGTGTTCAATTTGGGACGCGTCAGTCTGCATTGACGTGATTAGTTCAAGAAGGGAAGGCGAAGGCCAGGTACGAACATCAGGGTCGGATTCATCGATCAAAGTGTTTAGTAACTCTATCGCCTCCCATACACCCATTCTTGCACGTTTCCGCGTTTTAAAATCGACGCGAGCTTTAATATTGAAAGCAACTGTTTGCTTTTCTAGAAATATTTTATGCGTCAATATTTTTGCAAACACATCAAGAGAGTTTGTGGACAAACCGTGTTGTTCCTTATAAAAGGCTTTAACGCGGTCGCAGGCCGTTTCATAGTCGCGGAATTGAGATTTATCTAAATTTTCATCGAACTCGGACTCGTCGTTCCACGATTTCCCTCGAATCACGTTTACTGAAAAAGTCATTAGGCCGTGGCCAAAAGACAGGGAAATGACAAACAAACCTTCGTCAATGGCATCGGAAGTGGCATCAAGCTCACGACCGCTATGTGAGGAGACGACGCTGGGCATTCTAATGTGTATATAAGGAGAGATAGGCTGACTCTGAGAGGAGGGGGAGATGTCTATATCGACCAAGAATTTCCTGGGCTTTTATGATTCCACCATTGTAGGGAGTAGCCAACTTACTTTGATCCAATCGGCGATTGAGAACGGGGATAGTAAAACCATAATTTCGCACCCATACCAAACTTTGTTGGGTTTCACCTGATATTCATGCGATAATAGGATCACCTCAAGATTCCTTGGGGTTTCGGGCAAGCCCAGATCTCGATCGTGATCGGGAATGGGTCCACCACGTGTCGCATGACATTGACAGCTCGCATGGCTCGACGTAACCTTCGATCAGGTTCGGTGTGCGCCCCATAAGTAGGGTGCTCCGATGCTCGCGTGGAGGTACAAAGGGTAGAAAGTATGTAGGCTGCCCCGGCGACTCTGTTGAATATACACCATCAGTTCCTCGTTTGATGTTCACTTTTCTTTCATAGCCCGAATAAGTAAGCCCAATGCCTGACCCTTCATGCGCCAGCTTCGACGGATGTGCACAGCCAAATTTCTCGACCTACGGTGGTCAGTAATTCAGTATTTCGCACCCCTCGTGGTCCATTCCTGTTCCACGATAAATCGAATAGGTTCCCATCCATGTAACCCCCGAAATACGTCCGAGTTGTGGAAACCTCGTAATTATTATCACGACTAAGTCGGGATTCGTATTTCCGTCCTATGGAGCGTAAGCAACGCTTCAATTTCCTTCGCCAATATATCTTTGATTCTTGGATCTTGGATCCTCAATGATTCGGGTTCGCGAGAATCGGGGACTTAACGGGTACTCAGTAAGTGCAGCAGACCATTCTACGCGAGCTTGTCCATTTCCATGGGAGAATTTCAGGCCATCGCATTTCCCAAATACGTTGCGGGATTTCTATTTCAATGTAGTTAATTCTCAATCCTCTACCAATGGCCAACTTTCCTTTTGACAGACCACACGTGGCAGACTGTCTATACATTTGGTTCCCTCTTTTGGGGCCGCGCCGCGGCGAGATGTATGGTCTCTGCAAGGCACCCGCATTGCGACTGCGCATACTCCTTACCCATGCAACTTAGAATTTATTTAATCGCTCTATAATTAGATGTAATATGTCGTCACGGCCGGACTCCATCTGGTATCCTTCCAGCCTATCTTTCGCACACCGTTGTTCTGCTCTTATCGGGCCCCGAAGCGCCCCGCTGAGCTGCATGCGTTTCTTACATCGGCTAAGTCCAGAGGCCATGGAGTTGTTTCTCTACACCTGACGCCGGGTTGCAGCTCGGCGATGTTTGCCCTAGGCAGCCTGTTCCAAGTGTGGATATTCCAAGCGTGAAGATCGGCGCTTCTGCCCATATCTTCCATTAAAAGAAGTAATTAATAGATTGAGGAAAGAACCCTCATCCTCCAGTTCAATTTGGAAGTGGCTTGGAAGGACGGTTAATTAATGTTTATAGTTCAAATCAGGTTTTGATTGGCTGACGGTCATCAAATTAAAATTATTAAGGATCTCCTGAGTCCTGACCCAGGGAAATGTATTAATCATTTGGAGTATTGATTGTATACGCATCTATTTCTATATACTGTAAGGTCCAGCTTTGATATCTACGGTGACGGCATCGAATGTAATGAACTGGTCTTCGATCAGGAGAAGTCCCCCGGAAAACTCCTACAGAGCACTTTACAACAATTGCGGCCAGTGTTCGAAACCGAGATCGACCGCTAAATAGAAAAGAGAATGGGTAAGAACGGATGTCACCAATACATGAAGAAGATACGTACGCCAGGGAGGGGTCACGAATCTGAGAAAGATTATTGTAAAAAAGCCCATCAGTGTGTGCGAGATTAGAACACGGGAAAGATGTACCTCCTCTGCTTTCCACCCGCTGCGAGGCCGTCAAGCTGTTCGATATCGGCGGCTTCCAATTTTGCGCCAGCGGCGATTGCGCCTGCGAAGTTCGTAGCGATGCGCGCAGGTGTGACAGACTTCGGGAGCACGACAAAACCCTTTGCAACTAAAAGATGTTTAACTGTCTGAACAAAGATTGGAATACGGTAGATCACGTACAGAGGTATCCCAGTAGGATATCTGCAGGTTCTAAATTGTGTTTCGTCGCGAGCCGTTTTACGACCTCGTCGGATAAAAGTGGAGAATTGGTGGAGCCGAGTGGTGAATATGCCTGGGGAACTATCCCTTTGGATTCGAGGTACGCTATCAGCTTGTGTTGAGGGTTATACACATGGAGTTCTAGCTATATGATATTCCTTGCGTTTAGACTCGGGTACTTGGGAGTAGGAAAGAGACTTTCTAACCTGATTGACCGAGGGAATCAGTTCTGCGGAAGGCAAGATTTCCTCCAGTTTCGACTGCGAGAAATTTGAAACTCCAATAGATTTTACCTTGCCTGATAAGGGTTCATCAGTTTATGAATGAGGAGATAGTCGGCTACAGAGAGGACGTGATTTATGGATTTTCTTACCTTTCTTTACAAGGCCTTCCATTTGTTTCCATGTTTGTGCGAGAGACCACTCGTGATGGACGTCGCGCTTTCCATCTGGAAGTGTGGGGATGAAGGGGTGGTTCCCCGTTGGATTCAAGGGAACGGGCCAATGGATGAGGTACACTGGAAAATTTCACCGCTGCTTAGCCTTGAAATTTCTACGTAAATCGCCAACTTACAGTCGAGGTAATCAGTGCCAAGATTGGCGAGCGTTTGGTCGAGACACTCCTCGACACGGGTGTGCCACGTTCCCCAGAGTTTGCTGGTGATCTGTAAATGCGAAAGAAAAAGCAACATTGATTATGAGCTCAAGTTTCCATCGACGAGTAACATCCAAACACTTACGAAGATTTCAGATCTAGGGACGCCAGAGGCACGAATCCCCTGCCCAACCTCGAGTTCGTTGCCATACGCCCTTCAAATTCCGCTGCATTAGCGGACAGGGGGAACATGTACAACAGCAATCTTTTCTCACCAAGCACAGTCAATATGCCTGTAGCCAGCGTCCTTGAGAGCATAGGATACTGCCGCCGCGACCTCTCCCGACTTGGACTGCCATGTACCTGAAGAACAAACGTCATTCATGGAAGGCAAGCTAGGAACTCCTGAGAATTTACTCACCCAGTCCAATCACAGGGATTTCGGCACCGCTGTTGAGTTTAATTCTTGGGCCTCCTGATGTCATGCTGGTAGGTATGATATTATCGAGAGTCGTATACGTTGCTGAGCGACAAGTGTTGGCTTTTATTAGAAATGAGTGGCGGCCCGGGTGCAGGGCCGGCATAATGGTCGGATCACGGCCAATTTTGAATGTGTAAAATCCGGGCCGCAAAATTGAAAACGTCAATGATATTTTGGCATCAACCCAACATCAACCATGACAGTGGCCTCGGGAGTCGCACTTTGGCAGGTTCTATCAAACTGACATCGTCAGGGATGACTTCATGTTAAGGAGCATTATTCAGGATCATCAAACGTGCTATACTGGTGCGGATATCTGAATGCTTCAATACCTCATCTCACCGGTGACCGAGTCACCGAGTTCCAGCTGCAAATTTTAACAAATTCAAACGTATTCCAGGCCTTTGACCGCCGAACCAATAAATTCGCAATTTGCGTTCAATCTGGTCCATGAGCATCGCGGTTTGCCATATTAGCACAAAGGTATTATGCGGGGCACTTTTTTTCTTCTTTCCATTCTGTGGCAACGTCCTGCGGTGATCAGTGACCACCAGTCAGCCGCTCGCCCACTAGCCCGACTCCGACTCGGAGTCGATGCCGAATGGCGAATACTTTTACCAAGACAATGGATCATCGATCAGCGCTCAGCGCTTGCTGATTCCAAAATTAGGCGTAAAACGATGCTAGTCCCGGGCCCTTGGTGTTCTCGGCCTACAATCAATTCCTAAATTCTGAGAATTAGGGATCAAGACTTCTGCATGCACCTGGATGAGGGCGCTTATTCGAAGCCTTGAGGACTTCTTTTCGGGAAGTGAGGTCACGGGCCTTAGTTCCACGGCTCCAAGATAGCCATCGATAACAAGCATAACCCCTTCAGCTCCTCCCACTCCTGCCCTCGCTAAAATGGACCTCGAGGGCTTCGACGATGCTTTGGAGGCCAACCTTCCAGCAGATTCTGCAGGAGACCTCTCGTTTGCACGAGCTTTGGATAATGTAGACCGCACCTGGTACATTAGGGCAACTAGGTCTGCTCGTTGGATGGATCTCCTCGGCGACTACGCAGGTACCGAGCCATTCCTACTCGACGGTATGTTTCTTCCGTCGTCATGATGGCCCACTCTGATGTCCCTGTAGGCGAAGCGATGCTGCAACTCGTTCTGGACGATCCACTTCTGCTTATCGGAAGAGATGGTACGCATTTTGCCTCGTTCCTCGACCTTGAACCAACTTGCCGCCCAGCATCCTTAAGCTTCCAAATCCTCCACGCCTACCACATCTTGGAAAATATGGTTCTTGAATACCATCATAGATCTGCAAATTTTGAAATTGCCTTTTGGGACGGTACGTTCGACTCTGCACTGTCGAGTCGAGGGAGTGTACCGACGAGGACCGATTTATCAGAGAACAAACATCTCTCAATTCAGACTGGCCATTCAACCTTCGCTGTTGCTTCGAGAGCGCTTGCACGCTCTATGCTTTTTGCACACCTCCTCAAACTCCCTGTTGTTGTACACGTGTTCGACAGCCTCGAGGATCCCGCATGGAAAGAATATAAGGTTACCAAAAAGGCGAGGATTTTGTGAACCTAATAACGAACAAAGTATTGAACTCGCTCCTTTACAGCCCATGTTTATTATGACCAATGATGGAGGGGTTGAAAGTACCGCTGGTGCATATGCTGTCCAGACGGCTATTTTACTCTGTCAGAGAATATTCCTATTGAAGATCCACGCTCACGGAATACCATTGGCTCTCCTCAAAGGCGCTGAGTACCGTGACTCCAAGGTCGGTTTTAGCTTCAGATCTCCGTTCTACCTCGTAATCACTTTGTTCCCACAGATTTCGTCGTTTGTTTACGAACCGATGGCTGGGACCATCGCATTGTTGAGTTCGCAAAAGCTTAGGAAGGCTGTTGCTTTAGCAAATCATACTTTGAATAAACATCTCTCTGACATTCTGGGCGGTGGCGATATCCATTTTCGACTATCGAACCGGTCAGAAGAACGCGCAAATAACCTTTTCGACATACTCCTCTTCGATATAGTTCCCTTGGTGGTGTTTGGGGTCCCGCCAGAGGCTGTATACCTCTTCCTCGTCCATTGCCTTTTGTTACCCGCTCTCACTGTCCGCGAGAGAGCCCAGATCCCTCAGTCTCCTTGTCAGGCTTTGGTCGGCGTACTTCGTGACCAATTTTTGTCTCCCTTTTTTTCGAGGGCTGCCGGACTTCTGGCCGAACGCGACTGCAATCTCGACGTAGATGGAACAATATTTTCCATTTTACTCAACTTCGTCATATACAGAGGCGAGGAAATCTCTGCTATTGTTGGTCCTGATTTGCAAGAGCAAGCACAAACACTGTGGCGCGCTTTCAACGGGCCTGCCTTGGATTTCGGCTCGTTTTCACGACGATATGTTTTACCCGAGTCTGTTGAAATTCGAACCCCAATTTCCCCTCGCGGTGCGATCGAGCCCCATCACTTACTCCCTTTCCGAAATCCTGTCTTCGACCAGGAATTTTCTTTCGTTTGCGTTCCGACAGAGGTCGATGATCTCTCGCACCATGGAAATGAAATCATGTTCTCCGATACTCGACATTGGCACAATCAAAAATCGATCTTGCCCTTTCACCTTGGAGGATCTAAACCTATAACAACTAGTATAAGAGAACGCAAAAAACATTTACGATTGGCTCAACGATTTATGACCAAACTTCAAGCGCAAGCAGCGACCCTCGTAGGTGCGTCGGGGGGCAGTCTTCGACAAATCATCATTCCCGCGGTGGGATCCCCGTCTAAAGAGCATCGCCGGGTACTTAATATTTGTATTCAACTCCACTGCAGATGTTCACCGAGACGTTATATTCTTAGAGCCGATCCTATAGCAAGAGTCAGAAACCCGTCTCTCCCGTTTCCTCGGGCCAGCGCCTAAGACTCAAGATCAAAGAAGAACGTGACATTGGAATTAAGGAAGCTTTTCAGGCGAAGTGGAAGCAGCAACGAGCGAAGCTGAAAGACATACCTTCACCGCCGGAAAAAATCGCGTCTATGAAGGCGTTCTCTCGTAACTGCAAGGTCGATGTTCCGGAGCTCAGTCTTGAACTAGACCTATTCTTCCTTCACTTGGAGATGGAGACGTGGATCCTGGAATCTGAGCGGGATGGGACCGCGACAAAAGATAGGTTTACGGTTTCCATTATCCGTATGGTGCAAAACATCACTCGCACAAGAACCATTACTCCTGCAGCCAGAAAGATTCTGGCAACTGTCCTCACCGCTCTGGGATTTCATGACTATATCCCCGGATTGCTTCCAACATCGAAGGACGTAAAGGACCATCGCCTCAGCTTTCACTTTATCAAGTTAATCGACTCCAACTCAACGATTTTATATCCCTTTATGAAGATCACGGAGCACCCTGTCATCTGGCAACTTCGGCTCTTTGGGGATTACATGGACCGGAGTATGGACAGTCTACCTGACCCCCGTGTGGCATTTGAAGCGGATGCATGGCAGCGCAGGGTGTTAGATGGTATCGACCAGAACAAATCTTTGTTGGTTATAGGTAAGCCATTGCTTTATTTCCTTTCACCATATGACATGTTTTCTCAATCGCCTCCATTTAGCTCCAACCAGTGCCGGGAAGACATTCATATCCTTTTATGCGATGGAAAAGGTTTTAAGGGAGTCCGACCATGGGGTTCTGGTATATATCGCACCAACGAAGGCCCTCGTGTCTCAGATAGCGGCTGAAGTGTACGCGCGATTTAGCAAGACTCTCAAAGGAGGTATGTAATAAAAAATTCTTTCTTGCTCTATGTTCCCCAATCACTTTCTAGGGAGTTGCTGGGCGATCCTTACGCGCGATTTTCGCATTCATGACCCTCACAACTGCCAAATCCTCGTTACAGTCCCTGAGATGTTGGCGATAATGTTATTTTCCCCTGCATTAGCACGAGTTTGGACGCCCCGGATAAAAAGGTAATTTCATTAATGCGGTTGTCAAGCCCTGAAAATGATATTAAAAAAATAGGATTATTTTGGACGAAATCCATTCGATAGGACAACAGGAGGGCGGTCCCGTGTGGGAACAAATACTGCTCCTGGCTCCATGTCCTATTATGTACGTTCCAAATTACCCAGAATTTCACCTTTTATTGATAATTTCGATGAAAAAGTGGCCTTTCAGCAACTATTGGCTCACCTCATCAGTTTAGCGATTGGCTAGCAGCTGTTCAGAAAGCTCACAACTTCGAATATGAATTCATAGAACATGCGCATCGGTATTCACACCTGCGGAAATACTTCTACCTCGTCGATGGCAAAGGGGATTTTACAAGTCTCGAACAGCACGTGGCTACTAATCGAACTCGATTCCTTCATCCTATCAGTATCCTATCATTTGGCACCAGGAGCCTTCCGGACGATCTATCGCTGGAAGCATCGGACACGTTGTCGTTGTATAATGCCTTGTTATCGGTTCAACATGGAATCGATCACGACCTCAGCTCCCTGGCACCAAGCGTTTTCTTTGCAGGCACTTCAACTTTGCTCCGCCAACGAGACGTTTTCCAATATGAAGCCAGGTTGAAGGCAATCGTCATAGACCTTATGCAGCTGTTTGATCCTCGAGACCCTACAACACCATTGGGCCAGGTCATACGCGTTCTTCAGGATGGCAATATCCGCGATCTTGGCGATCAGGTGGATAATGTAATGCCTTCCCCCACTGCCTTTAAAAACGACCTACTAGTCCTTCTCGCTGACCTCCATGCCACGGGCGATCTTGTACGTGATTTTTCTTTTGGGACATTCCGATTCTTACACTCGTTGAAGCCCGCGATTCTCTTCAATTTCGACCGCACAAATTGCGAATTGATGGCTCGGCATATTTTGGAGTCCTTAGAACAGAAAGAGGAAGAGTGGCGCAGCCGGAGTGTTGAGTGGACCCGCAAGATGAAACAATGGGATGTATGGAAATCACAGGCAAAAGTGCGCGAACGTGTCTCCGAACGACAACAGAAACAAAAAAGGAGACTAGACAACGAAGATTCCCGGGATAGTTCCGACCTCTCATGGGAAAGTTCCTTTGATCCGAACCACCCCTCTCTGCAATTCTCGTTCGTGGGTCATGGTACCTCGTACTCGATATCGGATCTCGAGGCGGACACACCTACAAAGGAGTTGAGCTGGTCTAATGTTCCGCCGTGGGCTATGAAGGCCTTAAGGAGAGGCATCGCCGTTCATCACGCAGGGATGAATAAACATTATAGAACTCTTGTTGAAAGGTGGGCGAACAGATTTATCCAAAGTTCGTGGAGCTTGTAACCCAAGACAATTTTAGCCTATTCCGACGGGGATTCGTTCGAGTTATCATCGCGACAGGTTAGCCATGATCGACTTTGATATTCTGACTTGCCTAATGTCAAGTCAATAGGCACCTTGGCGTTGGGGATCAATGCGCCAACAAAGACATCTATTTTCTGTGGGGATTCGCCCTACTTGACGGCTTTGATGGTAGATAATATATCATATTGAATACTTCTTGAATAATTGCTAACAGCCTCGTGCAGTATAGACAGTGCGCTGGTCGCGCTGGCCGACGCGGCTATGATCTTAAAGGGAAAGTGGTCTTCTATGGATTACCTTTGGATCGAGTGCGACGTCTTATCCTTTCGAAGCTTCCCAATTTAGGAGGAACATTCCCATTAACAACCACCATGGCCCTTCGCATGTTTAATCTACTCAGCGGCTCAGAAAATGCGGAAGTTGCCGTGCGTGCGATAAAAAGCATCATGTCTCTTCCACAAATCACTGTCAATTCTAAGCTTGGCCACGAACAACTTATGCACCATTTACGATTCAGCATTGAATATCTGAGGCGTAGCGAACTGATCGATTCGACCGGACAACCAATCAATTTATTCGCCATTGCGGCCCATCTATACGTGAGTTCTATAGCATGCTCATAAATGTGTAAATCGGTGTGCTGACGGCCTAGATAGTACACTGAACCTGGTAACCTCGCGCTTGTGACTTTGATACGATCTGGCGTTATACATGATTTTTGTGAGAAGGCAGCAAGCATGGACGAAGCCAAAGTCGGATTTGTGATTATCATGGCAAATCTCTTTGGCCGAAGATATCTCTCAAAGGTTTTTACCAAAGCAGAAAACATTCGTGAATTGAGGGCAAAATACCCATCCAAAATCGTCTTGCCGCCATTGCCTGAGGAGGCACGTCGAGTTTTGGCCGATCACGAGGGCCATATTTTGCGCATCTTCGAGGGTTATGCATTCGCCTACGCAAATGCGGCCGCGGAAATAATTGGGCCTGATGATGCACTTGCGTTAAGCAGAACGCGCTTTTGTGGAAAGGGGGACGAAGAGCAGTCCGCATTTCACCTCCATCTCCAAAATCACGCAATACCCACTGTAGTTCGCTCATCCTTCGTGGGCAACTCTGGTCATGGCGATGTGTTCACAAGCGTCATTGACCTCACTCGAACCGCACGCGATGGCCTCAACATGAACGGGTACGCTATTCCGTCTATGGCACAATTCATAGCCCCAACCGAAGGCGATAATATCCTTGAACACCAACTTAATGCACATCTCCTGGATTTCTACCTTCATGGCCAGGTCTCTACTTTGGGGCGAGCCAATTGTATTCGACAAGGGGATATCTGGTATCTCCTCCAGGATTTCAACATGACCTTATTGTCAGTCAGATCCGCATTTCAACATTTATTGCTAGGAGCATCTGAGGAGCAATACGGGTCACAGGAAGATCTGGGAGGTGCTGCCAGCGGTGCGGATCCTGCTGAACACGATCCAGAAGGCGAGCAATCTGAACCCGAATCCCCCAACCAGGAATTCAGATCTGGGCGACCTCAGGGCGTGGCTGGAGTGGATTGGAAAGTATATCTGGTCGTGAGTCAGATTTGTGCGGAGTTTGAGGAGAAGTTTAAGGTGATATGGGCTTAAACAAAGCTCTCCTTTTGGCGAATTGAAAGACTTTTATTTCGTAATGTGGACACAGATGAGAACACTGGATATTACATTTCGGATATGTCACATATCCTGGTTGTCGAAAGTCATTCTGGATCCACCACCCTGATTTCTCATGGCTCTTGGTGTTTTCGGATTACCTGGTAAATGCAATATATCCTAGTCAACATTCTCTCGCCTTTCATTACCATGATTTATAAACAGCGCTGGTTGAATGCCAATGGGCGTTTTTGAATGAAGCAAATGGTTAAAAATGGTTGTGGAAACTCGAATGCGACGAGAGATGAACCTGCCGGTGGAATGGTTCGAAAAATTCATTGAAGCCAAGTGGCAGATATGACGTACAGGTCCTTCTCGCTATCTCCTTCAGGTCCCAAGCATCGGTTAACCAAAGCTCTGCCATTTGTGTATGATAAGTGTCGGCGTCGACATAAAGATTGTTTGCTCTAGTCCGAGTTGTCAAGTATTCTGTAAGAGAAGGGTTAAGTTTTCAAGAAGAGGAGGTCGTGAGATACCCCCGTCGCTTTGATAATGCGAGGTGCATCAAAGGAATAGGCCTCCGAAAGTGGGACCTCGAAAACCAATTTCAGTTGGGAAG
>Ga0307517_10002589_pt1 | contig 28801 bp, 36 predicted proteins | sample 23_EM_MG_FD_194515 | JGI IMG/M metagenome (GOLD analysis project Ga0307517, IMG submission 194515) | Populus trichocarpa ectomycorrhiza microbial communities from riparian zone in the Pacific Northwest, United States - 23_EM | ecosystem: Host-associated > Plants > Roots > Unclassified | place... | reverse complement strand
CTCCGGAGGTTTTGGTCGTGACAGAGACAGATGGAGTTGCTGATGAACCCCTGGAATCACCTCTTCCACAAATTACGGCCATTCGTGATGTCGAATCCCAGCAGAGCGCGGTGGAGAATGAGGAGGTAGATGAACTTGAGGACGATTCTGGCATGAGTGGCCATGACCATACGACAAAGCGGAAACCTAAGCCTGCCTCGAAACTCCCGGGTAAGGCTACTAAACACCCGAAGCGCGGTGGACCGACAAAACTACTCCCGTCCTCCAAACCTCCTTCCAAGCCCACTTCGCGGGCTGATTCCGCTGTCGAGAAGATCCCCTCGCGGTCATCTTCCAAACTTCCTCCGAAGCCCGTTGTGGTCATCGAGCGGAGGCGTACCCCAGTCGTCCCAACGGACGACCGAGCGCCCACTACGCAGAAACGTCGACTCTCAACTCCATCTGAAGAGGAATCCCCTGGACCCCAGCCCATTAAGCGCGGTAGAATTCACGAGCACGGCCGCCCCACCCAAACGGTGCTTTCACCGATCCCACGGACCCCTTCTCCTCTCCCCCAGGAAGGAGAGAATACCGTGGTTTCAAGTATTCCGCGGAGTGCGAAGGGGAAGGAACGGGCTGAAGGCGTCAAAGGGCTGGAGAACATCAGTGCGTCCAAAGACGCCGGGGGAGAGGAATTGGAAGTTGTTCAGGTCCTAGCCAAGAAGAATGCTCCAGACACCGGTTCTAAAAGGAAGTCTTCAGACGCCTTCTCAGCCCGGGACGAGTCTCGGGACATTAAACGACAGAAGGTGGTCAAAGAACCTGAACCGCGGAAGCCAAGAAAACAGCTTTCTTTTGTCGACCCCGACAAGCTCAAGCTCCCGTTTCGTAAACCACAGTCCCATAAAACATCCGCTCAGCATGAGACCACTGCAACCGCGACCCCCAAACGTTCCACCGTCGCTCAACCAGACAAGGACGAGCGGACGAGCAAGTACTTTAACCCTCAGTTGTACCGGGAGCCGGAGTTCCCTCGGATGACGTCCACGCCCGAGACAGAACCACCACAGAGGGACATCGGTCCTAAACCTAATGTCAGGAGCAGAGAGGTTGCGCAAGAGAACGGACGCGATTATGGAGATCCCCGACCGAGGATTGATCCTTGGAAGGCCGGTATGTCGAACTCGGACCGTCAGTTGCCTGGAGGGGTCCGAAAACCCACCCACGCCCCAAATGACAACGAACCATCTCGTCGGCCTGCCGCCCCTACCCGCACCCAACGTCCGAAGCCCGTGAAGAAGGATGTGGAGAAGGATTCAGTCGTGGTTGAGCCTCGGTACCCTCCAGCTCGGAAGCTGGGTTCGTTCGCCCCGGATCTGAATCCACCGCCTCTACCAGGACTACCTGGGGGCAGGTTGATGAACAAGCAGTTACGAGAGATTTTGATCAGGACTGGGAGGGTCAGGGTCAAAGAGGCGAAGGCTGCAGAGTGACGATGAAGGAAGTCCTTGAACTGAGTTGCGGGCAGACGTTATTCTTGTACATTCTTGTTTCCCTCGTGGAAGATGTTAGGGTACTTTACTTGTTTTTATTCGTATATATTTGTCTCCCTGCTATAGTACACCTAATCTATCCGGTGTCGGACGATCCTCGGGGAACCAGTCTGCAATGTCAGTCGGATCCAGTTGCATAGAGTCGGACGGTCACGTTTCGGAGAGGGGCGGCCCAGCTTGAGCTCTTTCATGTCTGAACGTTCTTTGATGTGGAAGAGGCCAACGGATGTTGTTGTTCGGACGGTAGCTTGGTCCATAGAGGGCTTTTATGCGTGTAAGAATCCCGAAGGGCAGTATGGCACTTGCTGTGAAGCTCGAACATCTGAAGCTAAAGTCCAAATATCACCGTCTTGGATGTCTTACCGTTCCATTTGGATCTAGTACGTCGTCTATCTGTAACGTAGATGAGTGCTCGTCAATTCCGTGCGGGTTGGGCTGGCGAATTCTTAACATTGTTTCGAGAGGACAAAAACGAGTAGGGTTGTATGCGCTGCAGAATACTCACCCCGAGCGTCCGAAACCTGCGAAGGGTGTAGAGGAGGGTCCAGTCGCGGTTGAGCCTCAGTACGCTCCGGTTCGGAAGTTGGCTGCGTTCGCCCCGGATCCTCGGAATCCACTCCCCTTCGCCAGGATTACCTGAGAGTAGGTCGACACACAAGCAACTGCGAGAGACCCTGATCAGGTTTAGGGCCAAAGTAGCCAAGGCTGCAGAGTGATGATGGTGAGGAAGTTAGGTTCGAGGTTCGGCAGATGGGTGGTAATTTTAAGTATCACATGAAAGACAAGCCCACTCTCTTGTGCTGCCGCAACCTGAGCTCTTTTTACTTCTAAGCCTCCAACCACATCCTTCACCCGGCCTGCCGCCCTAGTTATGTCCGACCTCAAGCAAGCCGGTTTCCAGGTGAGTTCTCTCTCTCTCCTTCTCGTCTTGTTGTTAACCGAGTTGCGTGATAACCGCAACTCTCACCCACGCGGAATTCGATGTCCACACCAGACCGGTGATATCCTCACCCAACTCAACAACGCCCTTCAATCTTTCAGCGATGCGGAGAAGAAGGGCCTACAGAAGAAGGTCAGTCGCTTCCGTTCCCACCCTTCCGCCCCTGCGGTCACGACTTCCTTTTGAGCTCACATCAAGTGGCGGGGGATACATTATGTATTCTAGACAAACGCGATCTTCGAGCTTCAAATTAAGAACAAGGAAGGCGTCGAATCAACCTGGACAATTGACGTGAAGAACGAGCCCAGAGTCTACAAAGGCACCGCGAACCCCAAAGCAGGCGTCACGCTCATCATGGGTGATGAGACGTTCCAAGCCTTGGCTGGGGGAAAGGTCAGTCCGCCACAACCGTTCCAACCCTGGCCCCATTTTTTGACGCGGAGGCTGACGGGAGGTATTGCTTGGACGGTAGCTCGACGGACAGAAAGCCTTTATGAGCGGAAAGCTCAAGACTAAGGGCAATATGATGCTCGCCACGAAACTCGACGGCGTGCTGAAGGTGAGCTATCCTTCTGGCCAGCGGTGATTTGATAGCAGAGACCTCATCCGCCCTTCCTTCTCAGGCTGCCAAGACCAAGGCTAAACTCTGAACGCGAGGCTTATTCAAACTTGAGGTCTTGCTGTATCTTTTGAAACCAGTACATTGTCTATTTGTAATCTATTAGAACAGGCGTTCACCCAGTACGATTAGTGGCTGTCCATAAGGCTACACCGTGCGCACACGAGTCTACACGGGTACCCAGGGACTTTAAAGGAAGGTACGGGGCCCCAACCACTCTCGGCTACTGGCACCCTTCCACGACGGCTGGAGATACCGCTAGTCCCACGGACAGTCCGCACCCAGCGAACGTGGATGCTGAGGCCTGTGGTGAGGTGCGACACACAAATATCCGATGGTATAGACACTCTACAACACATACATGCATAACTGTGCCTACAAGCAGGACAATTTGCCGTACCGTATGAGAAACCTGTAGGACATGCGCGTTTCTGCATTTCGCCGCGCTTACTCGGGAGGGCTTTTCCGGATGGGTTTACAGACAAAACCAGTATAGAATCCCGCACAGTGATGCAACGAAGTAAAAAGGATTAAGCCAGGAAAAGTTTCTCGTGAGATCCCTATCGCCCTCATCCATCTCTGGGTCCTCAGCCACCTGCTGAGAGGGATCTTCCGGAGCATTCGAAACCCGCCCTAAATGCTCGAGTATGGCCGCAATACTAGGCCGACTTTTTGGTTGAGTTGCCCAACACAAGTCCAACATCTGCCATAAATCATCCGTGAATCTTGCCCCCTCCGCTCCTTCCGGCCGTTCTGGGTGTTCACCCTCGATGACCTTCCGCATGACAGTAAACTCGTTCGACGGTGTGAAGGGGGTCTGGCCGCTGAGGACCTCAAGTATCACCATCCCTAACGCGTAGCAATCCGATTCCTCCGTCGGTCGACCATGCTTGAAACCGAACTGGTCCGGAGCGAGGAGTTCCGGGCTCATCCATCGCGTCGTACCACCTTTTGTGGAGGAACTTGAGGCTATAGGATTTGTGGGATCTGAAACGATGGTAAGGAGTCCGAAGTCTGCTAGCTGTGCGTGGCCACCTTGGTCGATCAGGATGTTTGCCTTGATAAAAGTTACGTTAGGAGGCAGGGTGGCGACGGGCGTTCAAAGTCATACACCCTTCAGATCCCCGTGTATCATTGCCTGGCCATGCATGTATATCAACCCCCTAGCGACGTCCCTAAGCTGTCAGATTGGATTATCAGTGAGGGGTGCAGTCGGAAGACCCTACAAGTTCGAACCGATCCACATCCTTGTGAGCCTTGACGAATTCGTTGATGTTCCCGTTTATCATCCACTCAGATACCATTACGAATTGGTTATTGCCCATCGTCACTCCCAGCAGTGGTAACACGTTTGGATGACGGAGGCTTTTCCACGTCACAACTTCCTTGCAGAACCTCTGCATGGGTCACAGTCAACTTGCCAGCACGGACATGTGGGACGTTATACAAGGAACCCACCCTTGTGACTTTGTCAAGATCACTTGTCGAGTATACCCTCAGAACCTTGGCTGCGACCGGGTGGCCCTGATGGACACCCATCCACACATCCGCGTACCCGCCTCTGTATCGCGGGACATCCAAGCGATCGTAACAGAGCGGAACGTGAAGTGACCTGGGAAGTAATGCTTGGTGTCCGCATATACGGCACAAAGCGCTCAAACACTTGCTTCGGAACCGTGGGGGGAGATCGGGGAGATCCAGAGCCTGACCAGTGGAAGGTAACAGTTCGGGAGCGGAGGAGCCGAAGCGGTCAATGTAAGCAGACCGCACTACGGGAATGGGGAGTAGGGCGCACCTCGTCTATCATATCAATGCAGGTCTGAGTCGCGTTCCCAGGGAGGGAACTGAGCACCTTGACCTCATCCTTACTCGTCAGGACTGCCTCAATGAGAGAGAGGGCTTCGTGCGGGAGGGAGTGACCGGTTAGGCGTTTGCAGGCTGAGGTGCAGAGTTCGACAAGGGTGGACGAATCGGGAGTTGGGTCGACTGTGAGCATTGTCCCATGGGAGTGACAATCGAGGGAGATAGTCAGCCTTTAATGAGAGAACCAAGGGCGGAAAGGGGGCACACCATTCTCCTCGTCGATTATTTCCGCAAGCCTGTTTCCCGTTTGTTCTGGGTTGAGCGGAGATGCATGGTTCGGCGATCGATCGGCGGGGATCCCGATAAACAGGCTTTTGCCAACCTGACGGTCGGAGCCTTCAGCAGAGATAAGAGGGTATTCTGGCAAAGGGCTCTCTTGTTAGTGGGTCATTCCTGCGACGGTAGAGATTATAACTCACTGTGTGAGACTTGAGCTCCCTCAAACATGTCAAGCCACTGGGAAGGGACAGGAGTGGATACCAGACGCCGTTCATTAAAGGTGTCTTATAGGGGGCCCAGTGGGGAGGCGTACACCAAGAATTTGAACTGTGATGGGTATTTGATCCTTCCGGCTGGCGGCTGTTCCCGTAATAGTACAATAGGATCAAAAAAGTTGAATACACTGCTATATAAAAGGCCAGCAGGAGGACAGGATCACCGTGATAGTACAGCAGGATCAAAAAATCTGCATCCCCCGCGACGTAAAAGACTAGCGGAGGACAGGATCACCGTGATAGTACAGTGAGGTCAAAAAACCCGAATAGCTCTGCGATGTAAAAGGCTAGCGGGAGGTGTGGTGACGTTGGATGAGTTGTATCGGCCAATCAGTGATTGTGGGGACTGGCACCCGCGCGAGCGATCACACGTCTATTTACATTTGTTTGTCCCCAGCCAAAAAGTTCCCTCGCTATGGACACGAGATAAACAATTCATAGAATATTTAGAGTGGGTACCACAGCGCACCAGACGTGCGGGATAGATAGGCTTGCATGTAAATTTCTGCACAGGAAACGGAGGGTCACAAAAAAATCAGTAATCAGTGCGCACCAGAGGGAAAAAAACGAAACGGCCGCATAGCAACGTAAGGGCTGGCGAGAAAATCCGAATTGAAGAGGGGCAGTGGATAACAGTGTTAGAATATGGAAGATCCATGAAGCGTACCACCTACCAGCGGCGACGAGAGAGGATTCCGACCGCGAATCTCCCCCTCTACGCTATCGTGGGCCTGCTTGACGAGTCGATTGGCCTCTGAATATTCATGCTTGCATCGGCGAGTGCGACACGAAGGCCGTCGGGTGTAGTCGGATTCACCGGAGGGTGAGTTTTTCTGCCGATCTTATCTGTACTGGATTGTGTTGAGTCCGGGACGATTACTATGGTGACGCGGTCCACCGCGTTGTATCTCCAAATCGTCTTCTCGCAGTGCGGGCAGTATATTGGGACGTTCGCGCATGAGGAGGATCTTGTTGAATTGTCCGCTGAGCCACACTTGAATGGAGAGTAGTAGTGGCAATTTGGTTTAATTTGTCGACTTTTACCCTGAACGACGAGACGCGCCGCGCGCCCGCTAGCACCGCAGAACCCACGGGGGTCAATACCGATCTAATAAATCAGTGAGTAGGGCAACCTGCGCTGGGTCGTCAATACACCTACCTCTCGTGGGAGGTGTTCGTTCATCCCCCGTAAACGGAACAGGATATGACATCCGACATATTCCCAAAGCTGCTTTTGTTTCATTTCGTTGCCACAGAAGGGGCGTCCTCATCTCACGTTGGGATCAACCACATCGAGTGGCACGAGCACGACACCACCAACAGTAAAGCTATTGTTTCCTAAAGGTATTGTATATGTTGGCAGCGGCAGTTCCCTCAAGGCGCAGTCACTCACCGGATAAACTCTTTTAAGGGAACTCGTGCAAGTCTAAAACACGAGGTAGAGCCTCAATTTCATAGAAGATCTCATTTGGGTGCACGCCCATGCGGGTGAAGTCTGCTCAAACATGGTCAGTGAGGTCTTGGAGATGTCAACCACGGAACGTCTACGAATCCCCGGAACCAAGGCTTATTGTCGGAATATCCGAAAAGTTGTACTGGTGATTGGGTTGACGCGATAGCATAATCATGGTCCCTGGACCGTCAGCGTGAGGTCCGGCGGCAGTGATGGAAGTTTTCGAGCATGGGGTGACGTCCCACCCCTCTGTTTAGCTCACTCACCCGTGACCGGTGCACCCAGGGTGGCCAATATTTTGAAATTCGATTGGTGGCCACGTCGCAAGGCTGTGGAGATGGGTGACGCTTGGGTGACACAAGCCTCCGAATTTGGATAGCGCCTTCAAGCTGTTTTCGCACTTTTTGTTCGCCCTCCGTTGCCAGGGATTGTGCAAAAAAAAGTCTACCAGATGCATTCACGCTCAAAGAAACTTCGACGAGCAGCTCAAGCTTGGAATGTAATTCAAGTGCACACGCACACGCAAAGTTTCTCCCGATCGTCCACAAGGGCAAAACGGTACCCCCCGGACACCAGTCTGGGGACCACCACCACCAACCCTTTCTTTCCCGCTCGCGATCTGCCGGCCGCTTGGTTGCAGATGATTTTTAATTGTCATTGTTGTTTCGGAATATCACACCCCGCATCGTTCGCGGCTAGCCAAATTACCTAAAACCAAGAAAACGCTAGTCCTACTGTCTTTGTTTCTCACTGCTGCGATCCTGCCGTTGCTCCTGTCATGCACGGACAGAATTTGCGTGGGCCGTTTTCCGGGTTTTTCAAAGGGGATGGGAAAACCGTGTGCGGAGTTTTAATTTGGCTGTACGGTGCCAGTCCCCACCAATCAAAGCGTGAGAAGCTCCTTGATGCACGAAAGGCGAGAATGAGAATGAGTAGGGTTATATGCGCTGTGGAACGACCACAGGGGGGAACCAAGCAAACAAAGTAAGAGCGTAGGGCGTAAAGAACACTAAAGAGACAACTTGAGCTGTACCGGGAGGAATTATAAGAGGATCTTGGAGAAAGTGTAACTGCGTGAGTATAAGTCGTGAGGGCATGGAGGGGAGGGGAGGGATTAGAAGACTTTGCCAAACAGACCGCGGTTACGTCGGGGTGTCGGGACAGCATCCTTTCGTAACGTCGACAGGCTATTCAGCTGTTTCATGACCTGCATAACGCGTCCAAGGAATCAGATAACGAAGGATAACGAATGCACGGTAATCTGCCAGACGAACCTCTTCGAGCTTGTCCTTCCGATCTTGCAAATCCAAATGTTTCCTGATAGCAGGATTCTCACGAGCGAAAGCGACAATCTCCTTCCTATCGAGATCATAAAGCAGCCTCGAATCGATCTCTCTCGGGAACTAAAAGAGGAGTGGCGGTGGACGTCGATTAGGTGGGGTATTAATGCCAATCACACACACACGCACCTGATAGAAGAACTGATCTAACAACTCAATGTTGATAAACATTGCAGAAGTGTAAGCCAACTTCTCCGCGACGACGTTCAAGAACGCTTCGGGACAGAGGAGGTCCTGGCTCGGCCCCGCTTTGCACCTCTTTGATCTTAGAGCGGCGAGACGGAGTTTGAGGATATTCAGCCTCTCGCCGTATAATATCGCCTGTCGTGCTAAGGCCACCGTAACAAATCAGAGTAGCAAAGAAGAAACGTGGGTAGATAACTCACCATCCAAGACCTGTGCGGGCGGATACCGATAATCATCTGCCTCCCTTCTCTTCCTCTCTGTCGCATCATCTACGGACTGAGCATCGTTCTCCACACCAGCCAATCTTCTCTGCTTCCTCTCTGACTCCTCCTCTTCCAGCCTCTTCACATACCCTACGAGCGAACTCAACCTCCTACTTCCCCCAACCTTCTTCCTGATCTGCGTCAACTTACTCTCACACATCCCCAGTTCCCTCTCGAACAAGTCGATCACCTGCGTCCGGCCCTGTTCCCACTCCCGCTCGTCAACCTCGACCTCGTATTTGTATGGTTTGATGCAGTTCTCGACTGAGTCAGAGGTGACTCCAATTCGATCCCGGAGGATGGCGTGTGAGAACTCGATGAGTCGTTCCGCAGCTTTGGGATGGAACGTGAAAGGCTCCCTGGCCGCTATCGAATCGATCAAAGCCCTCAACCCATCTGCGACTAGAAGGGTTGAATCTCTCCCAACTCCACTCTTCGTCAAAAGGCTCGAAGCAGCTTCAAGCTTGTACCTCCAATAGGACTCAACGTCCTCCGGCTTCACCCTTGGATCTGCGCCCAAGGTACCAAGTTCAGCGGCGCGTTTATCCGACCAATACAGCTGCTCGAGGACATCCATGACCTTCTCATCCAACATCTCCTTGAGTTTGGCGCGGATCTGGGGTTTCCTGAATTGTGTGGTGAAGTCTTTGAATTGAGCCTTCAAAGCGTCCACGGTCTCAGCAACGTAAGACTCGGCCGAGATACGTCGGTCGTTATACTGCACTTTGAACTGGTATTGGGCTTCTTCGAGCTCGAGTTGGACAGCATTGGTGATCCCGTGAAGGGAAGAGGCCATAGAAGATTCGAGAACGTCCATGAGTCGTCGGCGAAGCATGTCTGTACCGACCATCAATCCAGATCCCGAAGATGATGAAGACGAAGACGAAGAGTCGTCAAAGAATTCCTTGTGGGCCCTGAAGAAATCCGTTTCGGCTCGATGAGCAACAGCGGTGGCGCTTTCCCTTCGGTGAACCTTCCCGGGTGCCTTAGCAACCACACCGACGTAGCCCAGATGTAAAGGATACTTGTTGCCAGACAAGATTGTAGCGCCCTGTTCAGGAGGAACTAAATCCATCTTCGTCACGACACCAATCGTCCTGAGACCGAGCGGGTCAACCTTCCTGCTAGCACGTAGAGCTGGGGAGTTGGCCAAATCGACATCAGCGGCGCATACAGCGAGAATGATGTTCGGCTCCCTGATGTACTTCTCGCACAGGCCGGTGATCTTCTCTTTGAGGAAGTCAGGTTGGTCCATAGAAGCGATCTGGATATAACCCGGGAGGTCGATCAGGGTGAGGTCTGGGACACGGGAGCTGTATATTCGAAGATCGATGGGTTCGTCAGAAACGGCTTCGTCGGTGGGCACAGCGAGATTTAGGTCGGTGAGAGTTCGTTGGATATTGGAAAAATCCGTAATTTTTCCGAGACCGAGAGCAGGAAACTCTCCGTACTCTTCCTTGGCGCCTGGTGTGTGGATGAGAGTGAGTTCAATAGGTCGTCGCGTGACCATGTTGTTGCCTCTGAAGAATAATTAGACGTCGTAAAGCGAGCGGCTTGGCTTGGACTCACTTGGGTAAGAACTCATGGCCAACTATAGCTTCCAACACCGAACTCTTCCCTGAGCTCTGACTGCCAATTACAACGATACTCGGCAGTTTTAGAGTGTCACTTTGGTCGATACTGAGCAGCATAGTCCGAATCTCGATCAACTTGCGGGTGAGGTGCATAAGCCCGTTTTGCCGTAGGTCGGGGTTGGATCGATCGGAATCCGAAGGTGATGACATTGTCGCAGCGACGAGAGCTGCAATGGCAGCGTCTTCACCATCTGGTCTCCCGGAAGATTTGCTTGATCCAGCATCGCTTCTACTTTCACCTTCGCCTTCGGAACCTTCGTTGGCAGAAAACATGTCTTTGAGGAATTGTGGCGTCTCGAACGAGGGTATCTTGACGGACGACGCAGCGGCGGAGAGCGATTTGAGACCTTCCGAAGCGGTATCGAGGGCATCAGTCGCAGTATCTCTCGCGGTATTGATCCAGGCTTGCGACTGTTGCTTCAGCTCTGCTCATCAAACGAGAATATTGTACAATCGAGCGTGACAGATCAAGTCATAACGTACCTTCGTACTTATAGTTAGCGTACGTCAGTCCCCCAGCCCCGACAGTAGCACCAGCAATGGGTACCCTGAACGCCCGTGCGACAAATCTTGGAATGGACGAATACGAGATTGCTCGTGCGTGAATCCGACGAAAGAGCGTCTGTCCCGGACGGAGACCCTTCGGACGAGCTCGGCTGCTTGACGAGGAGAGCAAAGAGCTATACTGGCGAGACACGGGACGGAGGTATTTCAGCTCCCGGGCGGAAATCTTGCCCACGCCAGACGTTACAGCCAAGGATCTCTGGTGATGAAAAAGAGCGGAATGTGACGCGAGTTTTCTGCGTGCAACTGTGTACATGGCTGTCGCTGCGTTGTGGCTGACCACTCGCTCGGCCGACTGGAGGGCGGTAGAAAGAAGGGAGGTAGAGAGATTGGCTGACGAACTCGCGACGGGGCGGATTCGCGCAGCGGATGGAGGGGTGCCGAGGGAAGGGATCGGGAGTTACCGACGGTTGTATTGGCCACACTCTGACGACAAGCCCCTGTGCACACCCGCAGAGCGAGAACTGGTGTCGAATACGTCCCATTCCGCTTTACCCAGGAGATAGAGAGTACACGGGCAAGGTAAATTTAATCTTGAGAAACGTGCACCGGCTGCTTCAGATCACGGACGTCACCGCCCGCCTCAAGCCTCACGTTCGTCAAACACGTCTCCGCCCCGCTTAGCCACTTCATCTCTTTCACCCATCCACACACTCTCTCTCTTCACCACTCCCACAGCAGTCATCGACCGCCGCCATGAAGTTCCTCGAGATGCCTGAACTCTCCCGTCTCGCACAAGCCCTCTCTCACGAGGGACCGGAGTGCTCCGTACACACAAGAATCGAGCCGTACAGCTGCAAGAACGTCAAACGCGACAAGAAACTCTTCAAATCGCTCGAAACGACATACAAAGAAGAAATCTCAAACTCACCTCCACTTCCCTCTTTCCTTGCCGACCTCGACTTGGGGACGGAAATGACACCATTCGGACCCATCGACAGCCAATCAGCTCGAAAGACGCTCTACCTCCTCATCGCTACTCTCAACGTCGCTTTCCCCGACTACGAGTTCTCCGACGTCCGACCCACGCACTTCAACAAGGAAGAATCCGGCGCGAGCGTGCTGAACGCGCTCAGCAACACCCTTATTTCCCCTCACAGGGCAGGGAGAAATGCGCCTCGGACTTACTCATCCTACCCTCCCACTTCAGCCAGCTTCTTCCCCAATTCAGTCCCTACCTCTTCATCACCCTTGAATGATGTAACGACCTCGACTTCCTTTGGAGCTCCGCAAATTGTATCGGGCACTCACCCCACATTATATCGCATACTCGATAATGCTATCCGCTTGTCTGAATGCGAGGTCTATTCTTACGAGCCCGACATCGAGTCTGACCCCCACGCGGACGACGTCGATGAAGACGAAGACGAGGTCAACTCAGAGGGAGATGACGAATCTTCCAGCGACGAAGACATATTCGAGTTCGACGACTATGACATCGACGAACATTCATCCAGGGTCAAGAGACCCTCTTGGAGTTCCGGTGGGAGTGGCTCAAGTGACTTGGAAGGAACCCGAGTTCTCCCGCGGGTTATCCAGACGAAACGCAGGGGTGCTCTGCTTTGGAGCTCCCACTGGTTTTTCCTTAACCGCAAGCTGAAGCGGATACTCTTCATCTCAGTCTGGGCTAGGTCCAAATCGCCGAGACTGTGGGTCGACGAGGAGTTCAGCACAGAACCCTTATCAATGGCCACCGGAAAATCTAACACGGAACGCTTCCTTGGGTGGGAAGGCGCAGTTGGTGCTGGTGCCAGGGCGATGGGCCTTGTTGTTTAAACCCCCCAGGTCCCCCCCTTTTAATTATAAGTGAGCCGTTGCCCCTTCGGAGGAGCATACCCAGAGATGACTTACGCGGACGTCTCAGATTCTCTTTATACTCTCCGATTTCCTGCTCCATCCTCTTATCTTGACCATCTTCCGAACGCTATATTCGTAATGTATGTTATACCCTTCTTGTTTTATACGCGTATGCTGGTCTTCTTTTCCTGGGTTCCGACATTATCGACGAGTGTTTCTCGGTACATGGACAATGAAAGGATTATGTGTTATCCTCTGAAGTCGTGGGCTATCAGTAGACAGATGCTAGTGAAAACTTTGCGCTCACACTTCATCCCCAACGCGATGGTGGTGGTGCGTGGCGGTGGTAAACCGAGCTCACACTAAGACAAGTGGGATACTTCAGATAATGAGAGTGACTTTGAGTAGAGAAGGGACACCGACGGCGCCCAAGTTGGTTGAGTCAAAAGGACGACCCAGTCATTTTTTTTCTCGTTCCCCTTCGACCCGAGGAAAGATTTCATCGCCAGTTGCCGTGATCCGTGACAGACGCAGTCACATGTGACAATATGAAAGGGTTTGTTTGGCAACAGCCTTGGAACCAAACAACCATTTTCCCCTTTTGGTGACTCCCTCTTGTTCAACCATACTTTTTGCGTGTTGAGACAAAAGGCGATATGGAGGTGTTTTCCCTCGACGAGCAGCAAAATTCATCCGGCTCCGGCAGTGAGCGAGTTCTCAAGCGTCCGAGAGTGGATGAAAGCCAGGGAGATGAACACGGGGTACCGACGGAGCAGTGCGAAAGACACCCTTCGCTTTACTTGGAGGATGGAAACGTTGTCCTGAGATGCGAAAAGTGAGTCCTGCAAACCTGCCCCGCGATTTTTCGTTGGCCTCAACCCACCCCCGCGGTCGGCAGCATCCTGTTCAAGTTCTACATCGGTGTTTTATCCCGCAAGTCGCAAATATTTCAAGACATGTTTGGATTGGCCCCGCTCCAACCGAACAATTCCGAAAAGACAATCGATGGTCTTCCGGTTGTTCGCCTCCACGATTCCGCCGAAGATTTTGCCCACCTTCTCTCTGCACTTCTGGATTACGAGTACGCTCCCTCATCTTCGCTACCGTGGTTTTGATCCGAACATTTCGCATTTCGCGTCCGACTTTGTGTCCAGGTCACTCTTCCTCCAGAAGTACATGCAATATCCACGATTCGCTGCTCTTCTCCGCTTATCGATGAAGTACGATATGGAGGGAGTTCGCAAGATCCTCGTCCATCGTATCCAAAAACATTATCCTGTCGGAATTTTTGACTACGAACAAGTTATGAAGGTGCACGGTACCGCCGCTGCCGCCACCTTCACACTTCCTCCCCACCCTAACGAGGTCCTCAAACTCTTCTGGGAATGCGATGTTAAGCAATGCCTCCCCGTTGCGTTCTATGAAGCTACCGTTCGAGGCGTAAATTCTCTCACATCTTCCAGACCCAAAGTCTCACTCCCAAAACATATCCTCACCCCCGCATTCAAAGCCCTTGCTATATTTAACAGCAAAAACGCAGATCATGTCCGCGACACCCTAGACACCCTCCGCGCTTGCAACATATGCAGGCGCACGAACCTCATTTCAATCGAACACTCGTTGCTCCCAAACAGGATCGACCTTTCACTCTCACCTTTGAGAGTCCGGGAATTGAAATCCGATGTTCTCAAGATTCCCTGTGAGACCTGTACCACAGAGACTCTCGACGATGGCCGAGCTTTTAGGTATGCGTTTTGGGATGAACTCCCGGGGATGTTTGGTCTACCCACCTGGAGGGAGTTGTCGAAATTCGTCATCCTTAAGTAGGGGGCGGGGGGTAGCATTCCGGCTCTCCGGTGTAAAACTCAGTTTTGTATACGGCTGGTCCCAACTCTGTACCATACTAATCGTTATTCGACCCCAAAGCGGGTCGCAGTCTTGACCAATACCTTGCGGTTTCAACGCCGTCTTCGCTCGGCAAACCCGAAACTCGAATCGCGCAGATTGTTCATTCCTCTGGCCACCGAGCGCAGTGATCGGTGACTGAGCGGGAAGTCGTGTGCACTGCAATGATTCTCATCTCCATTTCAACTTGCTTCCCAATAAAGCCTTGCGGGAGACTCGAGCCCCAAACGTTTTTCCAGAACGAAAAGACCCCGTCCATCAAGAGGTCCGGGCGCTGGGGTGCGCGAGTATTTCCGGAGACGTACCGAAACCACGTTCCCGTCCCAGGTACACGGCTAGGCGGTTCAAAAAAGAACATTGACCGAACATGAGGCCAACGCGTTGCGCACTTTTCCTTCGTTTCGCGCCAACCCTCTTCTTTCGGCCAATCCGCAATTTTTTATCTCCCCCGGAAAAGTCTTCCATAGGATAGAGCGAGCCCGGAGCCTCTCTCCCTCCCTCCTTCCCTCCTTCCCCCCACTCCCTCTATATATCCGCCGACTTTTCGGGTTGTGGCATGTCGTCTTTCGGGTTGCGCAACGGGATCGTCGTGGCCGTCTCGCTCAATCCCGCAGCTTCAACTTCGTTCGTCGATCCGGGGCTGAACAAGTTGGCAAGCGAGATTGGGGTGAGGAAGTACGTCGCCATCCTTTCTGGAATTGTACGCCTGTCCCCCTCTTTCGTTTCCCCTACCCCCTCGTCTCCACTGATGAACGTGGCTGACACGCACAACTCTCCCTCCCTCCCTTGTCGGTTCAGAGTGTGGATCAGGATGGAAATACCTTGACGGACATCTATTTTATCGGCCCCGGAATGCCTCGGCGAAACGACCAGTACGACGAGAACGAGTCCATGTCTATTCCAATCTCGCCCACGAAGAAACACCCGTCCGGCCGACGTCCCCTCCAACTATCCAATCCGCTTCCCTGGCTGGAACAGGAGTGTTACGTCCGGACCCTTCTTACGGAACGCCAGGTTCGCATCTCCTCCGTGACGAGGAGGACCTCATCGACACCTCAGACCCCTAGGTCCGGTTCGAGCTCGTCTACGGCCACACTCGCAGCCTCGGTCGTGATGGTCCCTGAAATGCACTTACGGAACCTGATGACCCTATGCAACGCTGATCAACGGATTGCCAGGGCTCCCGAGATCGTCATGCCTCGGTCGGATTCGGATTCGGACCTCACTCGTGCCCGGACACGCGACTCTGCGGACCGTGATTCTTGGATCGAAGATACTGAATTCCACCCCCCAGATAGACTTTTTCTATCTTTTGACGTATGGCTGGATCCTATCGTCTGTTCCGAACTCCCCGAACCCAATAGTTTGAGGAAGGAACTCGAGCAGCTCTACATGTATGTCGTTCCTCATCCCCCGTATCGCTCCGGGGGATCTGGCCTGGCGGCTGATCAACTATTCGGTTCGCTCTTTTGTTAGATTCCAAGAGAAAGACGCTCGCAGGCAAGAGAGGCAATACCGACGGGCGAGACGCGTTAACCCGCGCCCAAGCATTGAGCCCACTTCTCGCGCTCTAATATCGGAACGCGAACAGCACAACGAGAAACGACCACAAGTGCCCCGAAGTCAGTTACGAGTTCTCTACCGTATATAATCCCGTGCTGATATTTCCTTAGAACGAGGACTCTTATCCCGAATTCTGAGAGGATTGCTGTGCCGTGGTCCCTAAAGACACATACGATCTTCTTTATGCCCGTCTACGTCCCACAGCCTCTACCTACCCTACGAACGCGAACTCATTATGCATCTGACGAAGAAAAGGCCGACAACCTCTGTCGCCTCCTTACGTATATGTGAAATCTCGACAAATATCTATCCGAACTTTATCTTAACTTCGTAACCCACTTGTTTTTTACCCCGCTCCCATCACTTGTCACGTAGTGTTTTCCGTTTCACAGCTCTTCACGTTGGATGCGTTGTGTGGTCGTTCGCTGGGGTAAATAGAGGAAGGAAGGTGTTGGCGGTTGGGACTTTTGTGCTGTCGTTTGTCGTGGTCGCGCTGTTGGTTCATCCTATTCCATTCTCCGTACATTCATGACCCGTTCTGTCCCATTTTCGCCCGCTTTTCGTTATCCTCATGGGCAGTATCCCTCAATTCATTCCCGCTTCGGGCCTCGACGGCTCAAGGTCTGGAAAAGCCACCCAAAACCCACGTTGCAGCCTCAAAGCGTAGTGCGTAATGCTTCATGCCAGGTTTCAAGTTTTGGTATTGAAAACCCGACCGACACCGATGACGGCCACTTTTGATGGTAATTTGAGCGCCCAAGGTCCACATGAGGGGGCCACGAGCCCGTGCTTCTCGCGACCCCGGACCGTCATCGCAGCCAAGGAATCGCACTTTCAATTGGCGATGAATCAGTGGGGCGTCACGGAACGAAACCTTGCATCATAACATAATACATATATACACCCAGGCAGCCAATCAGCTCTATAACAATTAGAACAACGTGGTGATGACATAACATGACGAAGGTGACCTGGAGAAATCTCATAAAATAGCGTGTACATGCGCGGAGACGCACGCGTATATGGGGTTTAGAAGGTCAGATATTCCTGACCGGCGTAATCGTCAACGGGAGCTGGGGGCCCTTATCCTCCTCCCCGACGACCATAGGAACAAGGATCCCAGGCCGGGCGGTTCGGATATTCCTACCCTCCGGTATGGAGAAACTGAACTCCCGGATGAGGGTCACCAAGAATGCCTGGATTTCTGCGACACTTCGATAGGATTGAATGAGTGCTCCAGCTCGGACTGTAAAAAGAACGTCACCGGGAACTTACGCAAACCTCCACCCGATGCAGCTCCTTCCCCCCGCAGAGAAAGTGAGCCTTACAGATAGAAGATGGGTTAGGCGGGTTTATTCATCCGTTCGATTTAGGAGGTGGAAAACGTACAGGTTGCCGTACATTCCCAGCGAGGTTTCAGCCTTCTCACTTGAGGATTCCAGCCACCTCTCTGGCCTGAACTCCGCCGCATCTGGACCCCACACGTCGGGGTTCCTGGGTCAAACGCCATTAGTCTCAACATCTGCCAACCGTTGACAACCTCACAGATTGTACCCCCAGCAGGAAACATAGGCGAGGGTTCCCTTTTGGACGGGTAAACAATGGTATGCCTTTCCTGATTTGCCAATTATGGGTCTCGTCAAAGGCAGAACATTGTCTTCCCATGCCACCCGTTGGAGCTCAATGGCAGCGGCGTGGTGTCGCAGAGTTTCCTATTTGTCCGTTAGAGTTGAGTCTAGGTGGGAGAGGTTAGCGCACCTTGACGACAGCATTTGTGAGAGGCAAATTGTCGATATCCCCGGGGGTGAGGTCCTCATCTCCTCGTGCCCTTGCCTTCTCATATGCCTCGGTAACCTCCTTCCGTAGCATGGACTGGATGTTGGGCTTCCTCGCGAGCTCCCAAAGTGCGAATGTGAGCTACGGAACGAGGGCCATGAGATGTTTTGCAATGGGATAAAGCGTCGGATTTGCTCACGGTTTTTGCAACTGTCTCATGCCCAGCGAGCATCAGTGTCCGAACCTGAGCGATGATCTCATCGTCTCGCAACTTCGATTGTTCATCCTGGGTATCATTCGCCTTGACTACAAAATGGCCCTTCCGATGTGAGATCCCGCAACTGACGGAGCGATGTGATGGCACGCACCCAATAAGCTCAAGATATCCTTCTCAGATTGTCCAACTACCATCTCCTGTCTTTTCTGTTCGATCAACTCCCTCGCGACACGATGGGCATGTACCCGATTCTGCCTGGCTTTCTGGAGAGCAGGATCCGACCCTGTCTCAAACATGTACTGGATGAGTCTGGAGGGTAAGTGCCGACACAGGTTCAAGAACAGGATTTGCCCATATGTTGGAGTACCGAAGGCCGAGTACACCAGATCGGTGTAGGATTTTGTGAGAGGATTATCGACGTTATCCAGAGCACCGAATTCGTAATCGAATGCACCTGATGGAAAGCGAAGACGGCGCAGGGAAGCTCTTCATTTTGCGTTTCATTGAAACGAGTTCCAAGGAAACTCACCGATCCCAATCCTGAATCGAAGGCCATGTCATACATGAAAGGGTCAATGCAACAGTGTTCAAATGAGCTGTGTTGCTTGCTTAAGAAAACCACTTACGCGTCTAACGTGGCCTTGCCCATCCATGTGGGGATGTCCAGAGTATGTGAACCTCCGGAAGCTTCATTCACGGCGACGTCCTTCCACTTATCAACCAGCTACACGCGAAATGAAATCGGGAGATTAAGAAAGAAGCATTGGGGGGCGCCTGTCTTGTTCGCACCTTATTGGCAACCAGGAGAAAACGCGGCATCAACGCCTTCGACTCGCTTAGGCCAAACGCTGGGTTCAGGACTCTTCGCTGTCGCTTATGAACGTCCCCGTCCGCCCACACCAGGCCCCTGTCAAGCAAAACCGCGTTCACCTCGCGGTTAAGGCCAGTTTTACCCCATAGGTCTAGAGAATGGAGGATGTGGTAGATAGCCTTGGGGTCTGCGACCCACAAACGCTCTTCCTGTTCGGGGTATCACCTGTCAAAAACCGCAATCGCGGAAGGAATGGGTGTTGGGGATTTCGGGATCCACGTACCCCGAGAGGTCCTTTCCAATGTACGACGCTGCCGTACTTGGCCAGATAATGGTTCTCAAGCTCCCCTGCTTCAGCCTCCTGTAGGAACGGCTGATGTCCTGCAACATACCACACCCCCCACGTGTGTATCGAGTCAAAAGGCAAATCATCGAGAGATAGAATGGAGCGTACCATGGAGGAACGAGGGGTTCTCCGGGCCTGGGACGTCGTTGAGGGAAAACCTAGTGCATCTCCGATATACTGCGTATGTCACGGCGACAGCCCCGCTCAGAGCAGCCAACTGCTTAGCGTCCACGTCTGAAAAGAACCGGAGGGCGCGCTCGACGAGATCGTGCGGCATTGTGCCAGAGTATCACGGATGCACGGATGGTCGGTTTGTTGTTGGGGGCTACGTTAGGAGAACAGGAGAGGGCCGAGAAGATGGCGGTTTGGCAAGAAGAGTAAGTGCACGGCCCACTCGGGGGGTTCAAGGTTTGATAGGCGTCTCGTGAATTAAATTACGAGTGTAAGGCTTGCGTGCCTCAACCAAAGGGGTCGAATTGGGTCCCCGCGGCCGCCAGCCTGAAGGCCTAACGGCTGAACGCCCTCCGATGCACTTGGCGATTTTTGTGGAGTACCTGGGATTCAGCTCGTGACCACATCCACGGATAACGTTAAGCGTACACTACGACGATCTCCCACATCACACTTGCCATCAGACGGGTGCAATCCGAGGAGGGTAGGAAAATCTTTCTATATAAGCTTCTACGGACAAGCAAAACCGAAAGAGCGACGGGATACGTGCATCATACAACAAGCAAGGACGCAAACGTGGCTTGAGCCTGAACAACATCCATCGCCTGCTCAACCTCCAACCTCTCCCTAGCGGCTTTCAACCAATCCTGCAACAAGTCCTTGGCGGCGCCCTTCAATTGATTCAGCTCCCTAGCGGCGTTATCGAGATCCTTTTCGTTCAAATGGTATTCGGCTCTCGCAAGCACGCTTAGAACGTCATCACCCTCCACGAGGCCGGTCCTCTTAAACCGGAATGACGAGAAGAAGCCAGAGGCGAGATAAGAAAGGAGACCGGCGTCTTGATCGGGGACCAGGGCGACGGAAGCAACTTTGGGGGCGACCGTCGTGGTAAACCATGTCGAAAGGTCGGGGAAGGGTTCAACCCCAGTATCCGGAATCGTTGAAGAATCGAGCGTCTCCAGGGCGGTAGAGATCACTGGATCTTCCTTGGCAAGGTTCAGATGTCTCAGCACCCTCAGCTCGTCCCGGAATGGTTTCCTCTCGTGAGCTTCCAGGGTATTGTGGGTAAGCGCGCGGATGGAGGACCAGAGGGCGTGGATTGCGATATTCTGATCGAGGTAGGCACTGTTATCCAGAGTGATTCGTTCGAGCTTCTTGAGGTTACTCGCGAGCTCCTCGAGCTTGGCGAGACGGCCACCACGTTCTTGCTCAACCCGAACCTTGATCTCACGGATCCATCGACGTTGCAGCTCGATACCCTGGGCGATGACCTCTTCCCTTAACCTGGAATAACATCACTTAACCGGGGACACTCCCCAAGGTAACGGACAAGAATAGCGTACCGCTCATTGATAATCTCGCTCTGGGTTTGCAGCTCCTGGGAAAGCTTATCCCTGTACGCCTTGATCAAGTTGGATCTCTCCTCATCGAAAAGCTTCCTAAACTCATCCTCCTGGCCGTCAAGCTTGTCCTGGGCAGCCATCTCGAGCTCCAACAATTGCACAGTATACTCGCGAGCCTGATCATCAAGCTGTTGCTCCAATTTGGCTTGTTCATCCTCCTTGATCTTCTGAATTCTTGTGGCGAGATTCGTGAGATCCAGCTTGGCCGTATCAATGACACCATGAGCCTTTTCTGCAGCGGCGGGGTTGGAGTTGAGGAAAACGGTAAGGTTGTCGATAGTGGTCGCCAATTGATTGATGATCGGCTCTGAGACGGTGAGTCCTGATATCTCAGGCGCGATGAGGGGTAATGGAGGGGGTGCAGGAGGTGCCTCAACAACTTCAGGAGGTGGGGAAGGAGGTTTTGGTCTATTGAAGCCAGGAGGAGGCTCGAAGCCGAGTGGTAGGGGAGCATCGTATACGTTCTTGGGAACCTCATCGGGAGGTAATACTTCCTTAGCTTCCGTCGTCGATTGTAGTCGTGTAGGAAGCGCAAGTTCTGGTTGCTCGGGTGAAGTGGTGACCCCGGGAGCCGGGGTGGAGGTTGTCTTGGGGTTTTTCCCTGGTTTGGGCTTACCGGCCAAAGCGGCCTCGGCTTCCTCAACGAGCTCCTGAATTCCGCTCGAGAATTGAATTGACTGGTGTTTCACGACGGCAGCGACGGTCTTGGACTGCTCAGTCGCGTAGTCCCCAGACTTCTTGACTGTCGTCTTCAGCTTGCCGGCTGCGTGGACGATCCTATCCTTCGACTGAGCAACAGCACTGTTCATCGTCCGAGCGGTGTCCTGAGCGGCTTGGGAAGGTTTCTCCGGGGGACTTCCCCAGCCGGTCTGGTCATAAACGAATTGCTGGACGGTGTCTCCGACGGATTTGGCCGAGTCGACCACATCTCTGGCAGTGAGTGTATCCCAATTGTGATCTTCGGCGTATTGCACGGCGGAAGTTCCACCCGGAACTTTCTGGGTGAAGAACTCATGGTACGTCTGGTTCTTGAACGCGAGGAAGGTGCTGCCGATGTAGAAGGTGGCAGTTGCTCCGGCCGAGTAGAAGACGAGTTTTCGGATGGGGTGACGCTTCTTTGGTGTCGGCGTGGCAGTAGTCAGACGCTAAAGAGACTTTTAATCAATAACCATGGCCACTTTACACGCGTCTGAATTTGTCGGAAGCATATTCTGCCACGGGTGCAGATATGTAACACACGACGAACAGCAAGCACGACTCACCCTATGAGAGGTCCGAACCACACGCCTACCAACTGGAGAAAGAACCTGTCTGTTGAGCATTGCGCTTGAAAATGTCCCAGGAAAAACGCAACACGTGCAACGCTCCGACGAGGTTTCGGAACGGCGAAATTCACCCTGGACTTAGGCTGAGGAATTTTCGTCAGGTCTGGCCCCGCACCCCCCGTCAACGAGAGACTTGAAAGATACACACAGAGATAACGGAGCGGCCGGTCTCGGATGGAGATGATGTTTACAGGTTAGAGGTATTCCAAAAGACGCCGGGAGGGAGCGGATACTTCCGAGCCTTCCTGGACCCGCCTCCCCGTCCAATGTGTGTGCTCCGTCCTAACTGACTTTCAACTCCCTATCCCACAATCGACGAAGAGCAGTTCGAACGACAGAATACCGGCTTCAGGGCCACTACTTCTTTCCAACTTTACTGACCGGTCGGTTCAACACAGGCATCGGCCGCTTTACAAAAACCACCTTCTTCCTCACAATCGCTGAGATCTGCCACTCCACCCCTGTCTCCTCTCCGCCTCCGTCGTCATCCACATCCGTCCCCGATCCCTGATCATTCGAGGTCGATTTCTTCTCCATAATCGCAAGTGGGGTCGGTAGTGAGACGATCTTTCCCTCCAATAGATGAGGCCCAATGACGAGCGCAGGCTTGTTCTGAAAGGCATCGAGGGTTTGTGTCAGTGTCCCGAGTCTCACGATAGTTGCAAGTGGAGCGCATACAGTCTTCGGATCTATCTCTAGGGTGCCAACAAACTGCGAGTCCATGGAACCCTGGACTTCCAGGGACCCTTGGAGTTCGACAAGGGCGAGGTCCCCGTTTCCCAGGCTCGCCAATTGTGGTGGCAGTTTTTTGCCGTAGTCAGACGAGGGCCTGAGGGTGACTGGGATGATCATCGTCCCGCGTCAACAGATTGGGCAGGCCGGCGCGTGACGTCACGCGAAACCATTGGACACTCAAGTACTCATCCATTGGTACTAGTAAAGGGCATACATCGGTATCTAGCCATGCACTATACAAGACTGGGTACCCAACCCTTGATGATCTCATTCAATCTCTGCCCTGATCTCGAAGCCCAAAAGTGTGTGGCGCCCTGAACCAACTCGACACGAAACTCGCCCTCATTCTTTCGTAACTCAGCCGCCCAGCCTTCATACGCCCCCACACCAGTGAATTCATCCTGATCCCCATGAACGACGAGGACGTTTGACCGAGGGTCGTTGATGAGTTTGTTCAGATGATCGGTGTAAGTCCCCCCGTGGAATACGGTCAAGAGAGACCTCGGTCCCAAAGGGTACGAGAGTAACAAATGCGAGGTTCTGATCGGTGCAGGGAGGACAGGGTGCAGAGACGTGATAAGAGCTCCGTGTGAGTAGCCCTAACGGCCACGGTGAGATATCGTCCGCAAGAATGATGACTGCTCTCACGACTAGCACAACCGATTTGACATTCGGCACAACACAGAGACCCCACTGCACAAGCTCCTCCAGATCCTTCCCTTCCGTCAATCCAGTGAGCGAGGGCCACCCCGAAGATCTCCCCACACCGCGGGAATTAAACAGTAGGACATGGTACCCGCATTCGTGCAGGAGGATATTAGAGAGAAACGCGAGGACTCTGTGTCGAGGCACAGGGGTGGGGCATTGTGAAATCAGTTATTCAGGTCAACAGATGTGATAAGCGAGGGTCCGCACTGGTCCTCCATCCGGCCTCCAAGCCAACTCCATGGGTGTAGAAGAACCGCGAGCCCGACGCTGGCTTCGCTCGTGGGTGTCTCTGGAGAGTGAAGCTTTGTTTCAAGGGAAACGCCTGAGGGTAACTTGACAAGTTCCCGCTCAGTTGCCATCGAGGTCACTCGGAAAGCCGCGAGGCGATCAGCGCTGGCTGGATGTCGACGGACTCGCCAGCAACTATGTACCCAACGTTTAACGTGAACCGCCATGTCATTCATCGTCGACACCTCATACCCCCAACCCTCTGCTCGCCGCGCTGTCTACAGTCAAATCGTCGAGCAGTGCCGTATTTTTGTCCCCGACGGGCTTCAGCTTCAGGATCAAGCTTTATCTCCGGCGGTTCCGCCTGTATCCCCCCCACATCGATATAGCACCCTAACGTCACCGCTCCACCCTCGTCCACCCAATCCCAAGGAGGAAGTCACAAGGTATAGGGTTCCGTAGATTCGACTATCAAGGTGGTGCTGTTATTGAGAAGGCTACTCCAGCTCAGACAAGTTAGACCACGGAGACCTGATCGGGACTCTGGTCTCACCTTTTCTGAAATGGAGACAATTCTGCGGCGACAATCGGATGGCAAGATTTCACAAGAGGAGTGAACAGAAGCTGTGGGGCTGATGCTCGGGACGGCAGGAGGTGGACTTACGGTACTCTTTACTCCCTTTCGCTCTCCGATGCCGAGCGCCAGAGAATGACTCCGGCGTCCAGGACGACAGGCGCTCCCCGGGTTCCCTGCAAATCGAAGGCCGCCTGTAAGCGGAATACACCCATTTCGGCCTTGCAGAGGAATCAGCGTTTGGTAACCTGCATGGCGCACGGAACGGTTGGCCGTAGCTGGTGCTCCCACCTGTGCGTGGGTTACAAAGGGGGATCCGACGCCAACGCTCACGATATCTTCACCGAAACGATGGGCTCTTCTGAACTGTACTACAGGAAACAATAATACTTCCCTGGCTCGCGCCTCTGCTTATCCTTCACGATCTCGCAGTCTTCGTGACCCCTCAAAAGCACAGGTGCATACCAGTCGCCGATCGGTCTCACAATCCTCACCCGGCTACGTTCCACTCCCATACACCACGGGCCCGCGCCTCGCTGGGGCCGCGTTTGCTAGGGCAGTGAGGTCGAGGAAGCTTTGGAGGTGTGGGGGCTGAGCAGAGGAAACGAGGAGGGCGCCGAGGCGTACGTGTTCCTCCACATTGACCCAAGTACCTGTCTCACCCGTGGTTTCAGGCGCGTTATCCCCGTCACGCGAGTGGAACACGGTCTCCGCTGTGATATCGGGACCACGTAAGCGGAGCATGTTTCTCCGACATGTCATTAGGAAGCATCCGAACTGGCGCCATGCAATTGCGATTCGACACGCAGATTCTCCTACCAACCCCAGCCTATGGCTAACTCGGTGGTGCGACTACTCCATGCAAATAGATTCCCTGTCCCACCGCCAACAGTGTAGAGTCATGGTTCCGCAGGGTGTGAAACGGCCCCCGTTCGGTTCACCTCCATATAAAATAGGAACCTTGTGCCGTATGCAAACCAGGGATCCCCCGCAATGGACATCCAGCAAGCAACCCTAGCAATCTGCGGAGCTGCAGCCACCTATGTTTTGTACCAACGTTATCGCAGTCGTGCGATCAGAGACGTCCCAGGACCGAAGAATCCTTCTTGGATATACGGTATCTCTAAGTCCCCCACACGCTGCATGACAACATCTCACTAATTCTGGAACAGGACACCAATGGTACTGGCTACTCGGAGAGGCGAATACAGTCGAAAAGGGCTTTCTGGAGGAATATGGAAATATAGCTCGCTGGAATGGGCCGCTTGGGGTACGTTTCTCCCCCGGGGTCGAGCGCGGTTGGATCCTTATGCCGATGCTGTCACGCAGGAAGATTGCTTGTGGATCGCGGACCCTAAGGCTATCCACCGTATTCTCCAGAGTGGCAGTTACCTGTACGAGAGACCAAGGGCCAGGAGGGCAATGGTCGTGACAGTCATAGATAGAGGTCTCGTATGGGCTGAGGGTGAGCCACACCATATCTAGTAAGTAAACATAAGCCTAATTCTGGAATTAGGCGATGTACACAAACGGCAGAGACGAGCCATGGCTCCCGCATTCGGCCTCGTCGAAGCCAAGGGCTTGTTCCCCTACTTCGTGCAATGTTCCAATTCAGTCAGTCATTGTTCCATTTATATACCTGACGTTGAGGCTGAATGTGAAACTTGCAAATAGCTCGCAGATAAATGGAACGAGGCGATCTCAAACGGGGAGCCGGGACAAGCTACGATTATCGACGTGGATTCGTGGTTGAGCAAAGCAACGCTAGATGCGTACGTGGGAGAATCAATAGTGATTTTTGCGATACTCACCCATCCGAGACCAGTATCGGGGAAGGCGCCTTTGGATACGACTTCGGGGCTTTGGAAAACGCTGACAACAAACTTGCGAAGTCATTCAAGAGCTTGGCGTACGGTTCCCTTCCCTTCTAATCGCAAGAGCCGTCGTGACATTAGCCTCTCATAGCTTTGGAGCATTTGGTGTGCTCTCCAAGAATCGTTTATTCATGATAGATGTTCTCAACTGGGTCCCGACGGGGCTCGCTACATGGATATTCGAGAGGGATCAACGTCCGGGGATGGTGATGCTTCGGAAGAATAGGGAGTATGCTCACGAACTCGCCGCCAAGATGATCGAGGAGAAGAGGCAAGAGCTGAACGATGGAACCTCTAGAAAGGATCTCCTTAGTTTGCTCGGTTCGTCTTGCGTTGCCTCATGAATCTTTGGATGTGGTGTGACACCCAGTTTTTTAGTCAAGGCAGGTTCTACCCAGAGACCGGAATGGCGACTGAACGATGAAGAGATCGTCGCCCAATTTCGGTGAGGCAACATTCGCATCCTTCAATCCAAATAACTCCTGCTCATCCGTGGTGTAGGACGATTATGTTTGCGGGCCATGATACCACGGCAAAATCGGTCAGCCTTTTCAATGATATCACTTGCGGTCCATCATAACCGATTCCGTAGTTGACATTTGGTCTCTGGGAGCTTGCCAGGAATCCCCGGATTCAAGAAAGACTTCGAGCGGAAATTATGGAAACCCTGAAGAAGATCAAGGCCAGGGGCGATAGCGATTTCAGCGTGAACGACTTTGACTCCATGCCGTACTTGCTCGCTGTGGGAAAGGTCTGTTTGGAACCATTCTACCCGTTGACGAGCTGAACAGAATGCCGATCCCCCAATCTTCACAGGAAATCTTGAGAGTTCATCCGGTCGCAATCGAAATCTTCCGCGAGGCCGCAAAAGACGACGTCCTGCCTCTGACGAAACCCATCGTGGGCATTTCTGGAAAGGTTCACAATGAGCTACCCATTCCCGCAGGAACACCCGTGTACATCTCCACAGTCGGATACAACTTGTACGTTCGTCATCTCAATCCGCATTTCCTCGGGAACCGCTTGGGTTGATGCCGGTTTTACCTTTTTTACAGTAACAAGGACATGTGGGGACCCGACGCCTATGAATTCCGACCAGAGCGGTGGCTGGAAATGAACGAAGAACCTGAATCACGTTTCGGGGTTTACGGGAACCTGTGAGTAATATGCTGCTATATCCGCCGCCTGTACAATGGATTGAGGTCCCCGGGTATAGCTCTACCTTCTCTGGAGGTCCCAGGGGTTGCATCGGATGGAGATTCGCGTAAGCCTCCATACTTCGCTTTACGGTCAAACAAAAACGAATCAAAACTGATCACTTGCTCCTTTCCCGCCACAGCGTCATCGAAATGCACACGTTTTTGGTCACACTCATTAGGCAGTTTGAATTCTCCCTTCCAGAAGACGGGCGGGAGATCAAAAAGTTGAGGCGAGCGGCGGTATTCCTGGCGGTCGCTGGAGAGGAACACAAAGGACCACAGTTGCCCCTCAAGGTTACCCCTCTCGGGAACGAGTAAGGTGTGGTAGTGATCTGAAGTGGCGTAACGCGGGTTGTGGCTATGTACCTGAGTGGGAGTAGAGATCTTTTACCAACACAGTGTAGCTGTGAACACCTATTTTCTGTGGACATCAACTCTCAGTCGCCATTGAGGTCCCTCGGAAAGTCGCGAGACGATCAGCGCTCGTTGGATAACGACAGGCTCGCCGGCAACTCTGTACTCGACGTTTAACGTGAACCGCCATGTCGTTCATCGTCGACAACTCGTACCCCCGACCCCCCGTCTGTCACGCTGTCCACAGCCAAATCGTCGAATTTTTTCCCCGACGGGCTTCAGCTTCAGGATCAAGCTTTATCTCCGGCGGTTCCGCCTGTATCCCCCACACCAATACACCATCCAACGTCACCGCTCTATCATTGTTCACCCAATCTCAAGGAGATCTTCACGACCTCCAGGCATGAGATCCCGCGGATTTGATTATCAAAGCGGTAGTGTTATTGAGGAAGGCTACTCAAACTCGGGCTTCTACCACGGAGACCCTGATCGGGACTCTGGTCTCACCTCTCTGAAATGGAGACAGTTCTGCAGCGAGTATCGGATGGCAAGATTCCACGACAGGAATGAACAGAAGCTGTGATCCCGATGGCCTCGGGATGGCAGGGGGTGGACTTGCGCTACTCTTCGCTCCCTTACGCTCTCTCTGATGTCGAGCGCCAGAGAATGACTTAGGCGTCCAGGAAGACAGGCGCTCTCCGGGTTCCCTGCTAATCAAACATCACCTGTAAGCGGAATACACCCAGTCCAGCCCCGCACGAGATCAGCATTTGGTAACCTGCATGGCGCGCGGAACGGTTGGCCGTAGCTGGTGTTCCCACCTGCGCGCAGGCCACAAGGGGGACCCGACTCCAACGCTCACGATATCCTCACCGAAACGACGGGCCCTTCTGAACTGTACCATGTAAAACACTAATTCTTCCCGCT
>Ga0307517_10002587_pt1 | contig 28819 bp, 20 predicted proteins | sample 23_EM_MG_FD_194515 | JGI IMG/M metagenome (GOLD analysis project Ga0307517, IMG submission 194515) | Populus trichocarpa ectomycorrhiza microbial communities from riparian zone in the Pacific Northwest, United States - 23_EM | ecosystem: Host-associated > Plants > Roots > Unclassified | place... | reverse complement strand
ATACCGACCTGTTTGTTGAGGAAGTCGGAGAAGCGCTGCGGACCGTCGGGACCGAGCTGCTTCATGATATAGGCGGCCACTTCGTTGATGGAGTGGGCCAGGCCGACGGCCATGGTGCGGGTGCCGCTGATCTTGGGATTGAGCCGGGCTGGCACATACCCATAGCCGGGAAAATACTGCTGGACCGCATCGCAGACAGTCTCCGGCGTGAAGCTATAATCCTCTATGGCGAGGCTGTAGAGGAAGGGCTTGATGGCGCTGCCTACCTGCCTTTTCGTATTGATGTTGGCATGATCGAATTTATAGTTGCGGAAGTCGATGCCACCCACCCAGGCTTTTACCGCGCCCGTGTAAGGGTCCATCACCATGAAGGCGGTCTGTAGCATTTGACGGTGATAGCGGATGGAGTCCATCGGCGTCATGACGGTATCTTTTTCGTGGGCGTCGTTCCACGCAAATACTTTCATGTGAACGGGCTGGGAGAAGCTGTTGCGGATCTGCGGAGCGGTGATGCCTTGTTCTTCTTCGTTCTTCCAGCGTTCGCTGTTGTGCATGGCGGCTTCCAGCACATTGGCATGGTCGTTCCAGATCGTACCCTTGCGGACGTTGGGCTGGTCATCCAGTATTTTTTGCAGCAGCGGCAATTCATGGGAGACGGCCTCGTCGGCGTAGAGCTGCATGCGCGGGTTGATGGTCGTATAGATCTTCAATCCGTCCTGGAAAAGGTTATAGGGTTCTCCGGTGGCGGAGTTGATATGATCTTTGCACCATTTTTTCAGGTCGGAGCGCAGCACGTCCCTCAGATAAGGAGCCAGGCCGTTGTTCTCGTCCAGCTTGCGGTAATGGCTAAGATCGATGGGCTTCTGTTTGAGCGCGACGGCCTCTGCTTCCGGCAGGAAGTGGTTGGTGGCCATCCGGTTGATCACGATATTGCGTCGTTCGATCGCGGATTTCGGATAAGTGCGCGGGTTGAAGAGACGGGGATTATTCACCATGCCGACCAGTACGGCGGCCTCGTCCACGCTGAGGTTGGACGGGTCTTTTTGAAAGAAGGTCCGCGAAGCGTTGCCGATGCCGTATATATTGTCGCTAAAGGACACCTGGTTGAGATAGAGGGAGAGGATCTCCTGTTTGGTGAACCGCCGTTCCAGCTGGATGGAGATGATCCATTCTTTCAGCTTCTGCGTAATGCGGCCGGCGATATTATGAGATCGCTCGCCGTTGAACATATTCAGGGCCAGCTGCTGGGTCAGCGTGCTGCCGCCCCCGTCTGTTCCAAAACGCAGGATGGCCCGCAGGACAGCGATCCCGTCGATGCCGGAATGGTCGTAGAAGCGCAGGTCTTCCGTAGCCACCAGGGCATTGATCACGTTGGGGGAGATCTCCTTGTATTCGATATGGGTGCGGTTACCTTTTTCCTGGTAATATTTTCCCATGGGAGTGCCGTCGTCGGCGACGACTTCGGAGGCCAGCAGGACCGTGGGATTCTCCAGCTCCTGCAGCGAAGGCAGTTTGCCAAAAGCGCCCATCCAGATAAGGAAGACGAAGATGGAAAAGGCAAGGATCCCTGCAAAGAAGGTGATCCAGAAAATGCGTACCGGTTTTGACATAGATTGGAATTAGCGCTCAATTATACCTCTAAAATACCCTTTGGCGGATGATATTCATAAAAATATCTTTAAATTTTTCACTAATAGGGATCTGGCGCCCTCCAATGAAAATATGGTTGTCCCGGATGCTATCCAACTGGGCGATATTGACGATATAGGAGTTATGCACCCGGACAAAGCGGGGGAAAAGCTGCTCTTCTATATCTTTCAGCCGCCGGTAGATCAGCAATTTGTTCCCGGCGGTCACCAGGCGGGCGTATTCCTTCTCGCCTTCGAAGTAAAGGATATCCTTCAGCAGCACTTTTTGAAGGTCTCTTCCTGATTTGACAAAAAAATACTCCTCCGGCGGGAGGGTAGGGGCCATGCGGGCCGTGGTTGTGTCGGGGTCGCGCCGGACAGAAAAATGGGCGTCGATCTTCTGAAGGGCGGTGTAGAACCGTTTAAGCGTGATGGGCTTTAACAGGTAATCGATGGTGTGAAAGGCATAGCTGTCGGCTGCATATTCCGAGTAGGCGGTGGTAAAAACGATGCGGGTATCGGGGGGCAGAAGGCCGGCCAGGTCCATGCCTGTCAGCTGGGGCATGTTGATATCCAGGAAAATGAGATCCACGGGGTTCGTTTTCAGGAAGGCGAGGGCTTCCATGGCGTCATAGCATTTGGCCAGCAGCTCCCAGCCCGTATTCTGCCGGATGAACATCTCCAGCAGGTTGACGGCATTCGGTTCGTCGTCCACAATGATGCAACGCAGGCTCATGTGAGAGGAATTTTAAGAGATGCGATAAAGGCATGTTCCGAAGGGCCCACTTTCAGCTCAAAATTGTTCCCGTACAGGAAGGTAAGCCGTTTTTGCAAATTTCTGATGCCGAAGCCCTCCTTTCCTTCAGGGGCCCAGCGGGCCGACAGGGGATTCTCCGTCCGGAAGAGCAGATAGCCTTCCTGTTCCAGCAGGGAGATCATGATCTTATTGTCGCTGCCGGCGCTGCGATCGATGCCGTGCTTGAAGATATTCTCCACGAAGGTCATTAGGAGCATGGGCGGTATGCTGCGTTCGCGGGTGCATTCCTGCAGGAAGCACACGGGCACTTCATGATGGATACGTATCTTCTCCAGGGCGATATAATTTTCCAGGAACTGGATCTCGGTGACGAGCGCTACTTTTTCCTTCGGGCTTTCGTCCACGAAATAGCGCATGATATCGGAAAGGCGGCCGATCAGGGTGGCCGTGCGCGGAGACTCCAGGTAGGCCTCGTAATAGATATTGTTCAGGGTATTGAACAGGAAGTGAGGTTGCACCTGCGATTTCAGCAGGTTGAGCTCTGCGAGGCTTTTTTGCTCCAGCATCTGTTCGGCCTGCTGCTTCAATTTGAAATAGGCCAGGGCGATGCGGAAGACGAAGCTGAGAATATAGACGACGATACCCGTTACTGTGATATAGAGCGTTTTGCCCAGGTCGGCCTTTGCCGGTTCCTTCGGATCGAACCAGGTATTATAGATATAAGAGGACAGCTGGGTCCTGGCAATGCCGACGGCTGCCAGGAAAAGCAGGCTGAGCAGGACATAAAGGGCCATCCGCCTCTTTTCATAGAAACGGGGAAAAAGGAAAAGGATATTCCCGTAAATAATGACAGCATAGAAGAAGGTGCTGATGACCGTGAAAGCTGCCGCCTGCCGGAGGCCGTCCATGGGAAGTAAAGAAATAAAATTGATGACGAAGACAAAGCCCCAGACGATCCATTGTAATTGAACGGGATTCGCCCGTCCCTTGAATAATTGCATGTCCGAAATTACTAAGCTTTCGGGCGCGGACGGCCTGTTTTTCAACCAATGGCCCTTTGTATTCAATGATGGGAGGGTTGAAGCGGCCAGGCTGCCCGTTAAAAAGGAGGGCAGAAGAATTGAATCTGTTTTTCCATGCCGGGAAGGGCGCGCAGCTTTGCCGTAAAATCAATTTACATGAACCAATCTATGCGTATGCTCCAACTGGCCTTATTACTGCTGTCGATCCTGCTGCTGCTGGCGGCCCCTGTTATTACCCGCGCCCAGGCCGATACGGTACGACCGGGCAACGGCCGTCTGCAAACTTCCCTGCTGAAGCCGGGCCTGAAGCAATACCTGGTCTATTTCCAGGACCCGAAGAAAGCAACCTCCTTGCGGATGACCCTATGGCTACGGGATGTCAGGATGGAGACCCGCCAGGGAACCAAAACGTTCCTGATCAGCCAGCACTGGTATGGGAATGACAGTTCCAGCTATCGAAGTATCTTTTCCGTCAATTCCGCGGAGGATTTTGCCCCTATCTACCATAACGAGCAGGTGAATGATAAGATCAATGCCTGTAACTGGGGACCGGCGGATGTCACCGGAGCGGATAGCGTGACCGGCAATGCCAGGAAGGGGTACTCCATGAAATTCGATGCGCCGTCCCTGAACTGGAATCTGGACATCGAGACCTTCGAGATGCTGCCCCTGGCAGAAGGCAAGAGTTTTGCCATCCACTTTTTCGAACCCGGCATGGAAGCGCCGCAGTATATATTATATAAGGTCACGGGCAGCGAAGAGATCGGCCTGATGGGCGGGGGTAAGGTGGATTGCTGGAAACTGGCCACGGAAAACACTTTCAAGGGGCGCACCGCTGTTCAGACCTTCTGGATCAGCAAGCGTAACCACGAGTTCCTGCGGGAGGAAGATGCCTTCAGCGGCATCTATCGCTATAAGGTAAAGCTACCCGGCCTGGCGCCCGGCCTCCTGGATCGGTTTACGGGACAATAAGGGTGTTGAAGCCCCCTGCAGGGTCGTTGCCACCCGATGGGCACACCAAAAAGAGGATCTTCCCCGGATAGGGCGGGAAGGTCTTTTTTCGTTTTTGAAAAAAATCACATTTTTTAATATAAAAACAGGGATTAAATGGAAAAATCATAAAAATTGAAAAATGGCATTTTTCGACATATCGTTATTAAATTATTAATTGTCAGATATTTATAAATAGATTAATTTATATAGTAAATTTATAAATATGTCTGCCGTAATATTCTTTATAATTTTTTAATAATTTAGTAACGGATTTTAATACATTCCTGTTTTTTTAATATGAAACAAGACAATTATGACAAAACTTACGCTTAAGACTTCATTACCCTTCATTGTCCTGGTGGTCGTTGCGATCGCCGCCACCTTGGTGCCTACGTTGCCCAACTTTGACGACGGCAAATACAATCTCGCGGATATTGCCTGGATCATTGTGGCTACGGCCCTGGTCTTTTTAATGACCCCTGGCCTTGCATTTTTTTACGGGGGTATGGTCAATCGGAAGAACGTCCTGTCTACCATGATGAAGAGCGTGGTAGCGGCCGGCGTGGTAGGGGTCTTATGGATCGTAGTAGGATATAGTTTATGTTTTGGCGATTCGATCGGCGGTGTGATCGGCAACCCGATGACCCACTTCTTTTATAAGGGTGTGACATCCGGTACCCCCTGGGTTGCTGCTCCAACCATTCCCAAGTCGCTTTTTTCCATGTTCCAGCTGATGTTCGCGATCATCACGCCCGGGCTGGTGGTGGGCGCCATTGCGGAACGCATGCGTTTCTCCGCCTATGTCCTGTTCACCATCCTGTTCAGCCTGTTGGTCTATGCGCCGCTGGCGCACTGGAGCTGGCATCCCGATGGCTTCCTGGCCAAGATGGGCGCGCTCGACTTCGCAGGTGGAACGGTCGTACATATTTCCGCCGGTTGCGCGGCATTAGCCGGGGCCCTGGTCTTAAAACGCCGGAAATCACATATTGCGAAACTGGAGAACAAACCCGCTAATATACCTTATATCCTCATCGGTACGGGCCTGCTGTGGTTCGGCTGGTTTGGCTTCAACGCAGGTTCGGCCGTGGCCGCCAATTCCCTGGCTGTGTCCGCTTTTTCCACTACCAATACGGCCGCTGCGGCAGCCGGTCTTTCCTGGATGTTCTTCGACGTACTGAGAGGCAAGAAGCCCTCTGTCGTAGGATTCTGCGTAGGCGCCGTAGTAGGACTGGTCGCCATCACGCCGGCAGCGGGTTTTGTGGCTGTCCCCCAAAGTATCTTCATCGGGGTGGTAGCCGCTATTATCTCCAACATGGCCGTGCATTTCAAATCTACCAGGACGGTATTGGACGATACGCTGGATGTATTCCCCTGCCATGGCATCGGCGGAATGGTCGGCATGCTGATGACGGGGATCTTCGCCACCAAGGCGATCAATTCAGCCGGCAATAACGGTTGGGCCTATGGCAATGCTGATTTCTTCTTCATCCAGCTGAAGGCGATGGGATGTGCGGTGGTCTATAGCTTCACCGTATCCTGGCTCATCTTCAAATTCATCAACTTCATCGTTCCTATCAGGGTCAGCGGCGAAGAAGAGGAAGAAGGCCTGGATGCCAGCCAGCACGATGAGAATTATGTACAGGGTACCTTGCTCGTTGCTGGTCCGAATGGATTGCAGGAAAAGGAGTTGGTATAAAGATATTTTATAATCTATTTCTTTATGGTTTTTGTTAATGGAAAAAGGGAGCTTTTCTAAGCTCCCTTTATTTTTTATATTAACTGGGTCATAATTAGTCAGTTATGTTGAGGCTAAAAACAAATTATATTTTAATTAATACATATAATGATAGGGATTTATCGTATTTTAAGAGAGTGGAACAAGATATTTTAATATATTGTATTTAATTATAATTCAAATATGCAGGAGGCTACGGTACCCTTCCCTTTCGTGACCTATAAAATAGGGAAAAACCAGCAATACATCATTAGCATCCTGCTGGTATCCCTGGTATCGGCTATCTGTTTCCTCCTCTCGGCTTATATCGGGGCGCAGGTGGTGGCATTTATTCTCCTGCTGGAACTTTCCATCGTCGCCATGTTCTTCGACATTTTCCCGGTATTGCTAACGGCCATCCTCAGTGCTTTGATCTGGGATTTTTTCTTTCTGGCCCCCCGTTATAATTTCGGGGTTGGTGATACAGAGGACAGGATCCTGTTATCCATGTACTTTGTCATTGCACTGATCAACGCGGTGCTGAGCTTTAAAATAAGGCAGATCGAAAAGGTAGCGCGCCGCAAAGTCGAGAAAGCCAAGACGCTTAAATTATACAATACCCTACTGAATTCCCTATCTCATGAATTCAGGACGCCCATTGCCACGATCATCGGCGCGACGGACAACTTGTTGCAGGAGCCTTCCCTGCTTTCGGCGGGGGACAGCAAAAAGCTTTTGTCGGAGATCTCCGTGGCCTCGCTGCGCCTCAACCGGCAGGTGGAGAACCTGCTGAATATGTCGCGGCTGGAATCGGGGTTCCTGCAGCCAAAGAAAGACTGGTGCGACATGAACGAACTGGTCGCGGCGATCATTCACCAACTGGGCGACCAGCTGACCAATCATACGGTGGAGACCGATATCAATGAGAACCTTCCTCTGGTGCGCATCGACTACGGATTGATGGAGCAGGTGCTCTATAATCTCGTTTACAATGCCTCACTCTATACGCCTGAGAATACCATCATACGCATTTGCGCCACCTGCCCGGACGGGAACCTGGAGATCGCCGTGGAAGACACCGGCGCCGGCTTCCCGGAAGAAGAGATCGGGAAGGTATTCAATAAGTTCTACCGGCTGAAGCATTCCCGGGTCGCGGGTACGGGCCTGGGCCTGTCCATCGTGAAAGGATTCGTGGAAGCGCACAACGGTACCATCGACCTTCGCAACAGACCCTCCGGCGGCGCCTGCTTTGTCATACGGATGCCCATTGAAAAACTGTACGTAAACAAACAGGCCAATGGGTAACCCGCAGATCTTAGTCATCGATGATGAAACACCCATCCGCAAACTGCTGGAGATCACCCTGCAATCCAATGGCTATAAAGTGATGCATGCTTCGACGGCTCGGGAAGGCCTGTTGAAAGCGGCCAATTATTCCCCCGACCTGGTCATACTCGACCTGGGCTTGCCGGATGAGAACGGTCACCGTACCCTGCAAAAGATGCGCGAGTGGAGCCTCCGGCCCGTCATCATCCTTTCCGTACAGAATAATGAGCAGGATATCGTCTCGGCCCTGGACAATGGCGCCAATGACTACCTCGTCAAGCCCTTCCGTACGGGCGAACTGCTGGCGAGGATACGTTCCGCACTGCGGGGTGCGTCCATGGAAGCAAATATGCCCCTGATCCGCTTTAATGGCTTCGAGATCGATCTTTCTGCCCGGGCCGTGAAAAGACATAATGAATTCCTCAAGCTGACGGAAACGCAGTATTCCTTGCTGGCCCTGTTCGGGAAAAACGAGGGCAAGGTGCTGACCCATCAATACCTGCTGCGAGAAATATGGGGCCCGGAATATACAAGCCAACTGCAATATCTGCGCGTCTTCATCGCGCAGTTGAGAAAGAAGGTCGAAAGGGATGCCAATCGTCCCGAACATATCCTCACCGAATCCGGCGTGGGCTATCGCTTCGTGGCGGGAGAACCGTGACCCCAGCCGTATCGCGCCGCACCAGGCATCCATTGGTCAACGGAACGGCCTGTCTGTGTCCCGGATAGGATGCGGCACATTAAATTTCTCCATTTTGAAGAAAGGATTCTCCTCTCTCCTGCATAGAATTGCAAAAAAAAGCTATGAACCCATCATGGAGCGAATTCAAACTCCGGATAGATGTCCGCAGTTCCTTCGAAAAGATCTACCGCGCCTGGGCTACCGTTTCGGGGCTCGAATCCTGGTTCCTGCGCAAGGTGATCGTCCAGCCCAAGGATCAGGCCGGCGGTCCCTCTGCCGCCCGCGGAGGAGATGACCTCCTGCAAAAAGGCGACGAATTCGAATGGTGGTGGTACGGCCACCCCGACAGCGTGTCGGTGAAGGGAAAGGTATTGGCGGCGAACGGGAAGGATGTTTTCAGCTTCACCTTCTCCCTGGATGCTCCTGTGACCATCAGCCTTTACCGGGAATGCGACGAAACGATCGTGGAGCTGGTGGAGAGCGGCCTTCCTTCCGATGAAGAGTCGGCCCGTCAATATTTCGTGGGCGATTCGAGGGGATGGATCTTCTATCTGGCCAACCTGAAATCCGTCCTGGAAGGGGGATTGGACCTGCGCAACCGTAAGATGGAGCTGACGAATGTCATCAATTCCTGAAGGGCCGATCATTATGGTATCATACGGCGTCCTTATCCAGGAGACAGATCGTATGTGCATGCAGCCATAGAAAAGAGGCCGGGAGGTCCGGAGTTACTTTTTTCGACAACAGCTCCCGCGTAATATCTTTTTTAGCCGGTCCGCTGATCAACAGCAGGATGGTCCGGGCTTGCAGGATATCACCGACGCCCAGGGTCAGGCCATACTGTGGCCGGCGCTCCATTGCCGCCACCATCGAATGCTGTAAGGTCGCTTCGGCGAGCCGGGCCTTATGGAACCCCGGCTGCAGGAAGGCGGCCGGTTCGTTGAAGCCGATATGCCCGTTCAATCCCAGTCCCAGTACGCAGCAATCCAGGGGACCGGCCATCGCCAGCTCTCCCTGCATCCTTTCACATTCCAGGTCCGGGTCGGCCGGATCGCTGGCAAAAGAAATATAACGGGACGGGGGGATACCCATCGGGGACAGGAGCCGCTCTTGCAGGTAAGACTCGGAAGTTCCGGCATCGGTCATCCGAAGTCCGCCCCATTCATCGAGCTTCAGGACCCTCATGCCGGCAAAGAGCTGCGGCCGGCGTCCATATTCCTCCGCCAGGAGGTCATAGGTCCTGCCGGGTGTACTGCCGGTGGCTGCACCGAGCAGCAGGTCCTTCTTCTTTTCCAACTGTCCGGTGATGATCGCTGCGGCCCTCCGGCTTATTTCCTCATAAGAATCCAGGATGCTTATTTCCATGAATGGAAGGTAGGAATAAAATAGCAGTGGAGGCTGCCTGCCGGAATGCCGATGGGGTCAGGCCAAAACGCCTCCGGAAAAGACCGCTGAAGGAGGAAAGGCTTTCGAATCCTGCCTGCTGGCAAACGGAGAGGATGCTCTCTCCCGATCCTGATAACATTTTCCGGGCGGCCGCCAGGCGGACATCGATGAGATGCTGATGCGGCGTGACCTGGTAGCATCGTTGGAACATGCGCAGGAAATGCTGGCGATTCAGTAGGGCTATCGCCGACATATCTTTCAGGGTGATGGGCGATGCGCTGTTCTCCTCTATCCATTCGCGGGTAAGGGACAACCGCTTGAAAAGCTCCACCCTGGTGGAGCGCCTGGCCACCTGCAGGTTCGCCGAAAGACGAACGGCCGAACGGTGCTGCCGCACCAGCTCTTCGAGGATCTGACGGACAAGGATATCCGCTTTCAGGACGCTGAAGGAACTGCAGCTGTCGCCCAGCCGCACCAGCCAGTCCAGCTGTTCTTTCAACAGAGGAGTGAGGGGATGCACGCGCTCCAGGTAGGAGAGATCGGTATGCGCGACCAGTTTCGGATGAAAGAGCAGGAATCCGGGTTGCGCGTCCGTTCCCCTCACCCGGATGGACAGGCGGCTGCCGCCGTTCACCAGGAGGAAAGAGCAGGGGTCCAGGCTTTCTTTTTTCCCGTTAAGGGCAGCATGCCCGCTACCGGCCAGCATCCACAGGATGCCCGGTCCTGTCCTGTATTCGGGGCAGGCATAAGGCGCTGCCAGCCGCTCCGTGAACAGCACATGATCCCCCAATGAAGGTGACGCGGCTCCCGGCAGGGGAAGGCCCGATCCCGGTAATTTGCAAACGAGCATGGTCGCTATTTTGTCTGGAGGAAGCTCCTTTAGGGACAAATTTATATCTTTAGCCCCTATTCCTTTTCCTCTATGATGACAAAACAGGTGCTGAGCGACGCGAAAAAATTATGGGATTACCATCACATGGGCCATTCCCCTGCTCCTTCCGACTGCATCCTCGTGTTGGGCAGCCATGACCTGCGTGTGGCCGAAAGAGGAGCGGACCTCTACCTGGAAGGCTGGGCGCCTATACTGATCTTCTCGGGGGGATTGGGCAATTTTACGAAGGGAATGTGGAAGGAAAAGGAGGCCGATCTCTTCGCGGCCATCGCCAGGGACCGGGGCGTACCGGAAGAAGCCATCTTCATCGAGAATCAATCCACCAACACGGGTGAGAATATCCTTTTCACGCAGCGACTGCTGCACGAACGCTATCTTGACCCTCAACGCTTCCTCCTCGTGCAGAAACCTTATATGGAAAGGAGGAGCTATGCCACTTTTAAAAAGCATTGGCCGGAGAAAGAATTACTTGTCACCTCCCCGCAACTCTCTTTCGAAGAATACCCCAACCAGGAGATCCCCCTGGAAAGAGTGATCGACATCATGGTCGGCGACCTGCAGCGGATAAAGATCTACCCTTCGAAAGGCTTCCAGATCTACCAGGAGATCCCCGATGAGATCTGGAAGGCCTATGAAAGGCTGATCGCGGCAGGCTTCGACAAGCACCTGGCGAAAGACTAGGGCCGCTTAATACCCATCATTCTGGCTCAAATTCGAATTAGCCGTCCTGTCCAGCGAAGGGATGGGGTAGATCAGTTTCGGCGAATTCCAGGGGATCGCGCCTACGCTGCCCTGCGTCCTCTTGATATCATGAATGGCATGTCCTTCGAAGGCCAGCTCCAGGTGCCGCTCTTTTAAAATAGCTGCCAGGTCCAGCTGCGGCGCTGTCAGCGGAGTTAATTTCGCCCGGAGACGGATGACGTTGATATCGTTCAAAGGGGTGTCACCGACGGCGGCGCCTGCCCTGAAATTCGCTTCCGCACGGGTGAGATACATTTCGGCAAGACGAAGGATATGCACATTGCTATACAGGTAGCTGTTCTTGCCTGTGAAGAGAGACCCTCCCGATGTATAGAAAAAGGCCAGCCTGGCGTCCCCTGCTTCATACAGGGCCGTATGCGCCGGCTTGATCTGGATATCGCCGCGGCCGGTAGACGAGAAAAAGGTTTGAAAGCTGTTCGCGCCCGAGCTGGGCGTCACCTGCATGGCGAAAATATCTTCCGTCGTATTGGCCGAGGCAGTAGTGGAGGCGCTGGGAAAAGCATCCGCAAAGGCCGTCTTTAAAGCAAGGCCATTGGCCAGGCCCGTCGTGATGGCCCTGTTGGCGGCCGCTGCTGCATTGGCATAATCGCCCATTTGCAGGTAGACCCTTGCCAGCATCCCGGAGGCGGATACCTTAGTGGCGTAAAAACTATTCTTCGCAGGGATCTTGGTTTCCGCGGCCGTAAGGTCCGATAATACCTGTGCATAGACTTCCGAGACCTTATTCCGTTTGACTTTGCTGGCAGCCGTGATCGCACGCGTGGGGGTCAGCACGATCGGCACGCCGTCGTTGGCGGCAGGGTCCCCGTCGTTATAGCTTTTGGCATAGAGACGTACCAGGTCGAAATAGGCGGAGGCGCGTATGAATTTTGCTTCGCCTTCCACCTGGTCCCTTTTGGAAGAATCGACTACCGCCAGCGCGCTTAACACATTGTTTACGTCATTGATGACGATATAGCCTGTCGACCAGGTGTCATAAACAAAGGAATTATCCACGGGGATCGCTTTGTTATTCATCTGGGTGAACTGCTGAAAAGTGCCGCTCCAGTTCAGCTCACCGTTGTTGGCCAGTAATTCCGACGCTACGAAGGGATATCCTCCATAAAACCGGGACCCGCCCAGGTCCGCATAACAGCCTGTCAAAGCCACCAGGACATCGCTGCTGGTGTTCAGGGCCGCGGCCTGATCGATGCTCTGGGTCGGCACCGTGTTCAACTCTTTATTGCAGCTTAAGGTCGCCAGCAAGGCTGCCGATACCAGGATCTTATAGAAATTATTTCTCATTGTGTACTAATTGAAGTGAATAAATTTACAGGCTGACATTAACCCCGAAGACGATGGCTTTTATTTGGGGCGCGGAATAAAAATCTACGCCCTGGTTGATATTCGAAGACTGGTAATCCGCATTGACCTCGGGGTCCCAGCCTTTATACTTAGTAACGGTGAAGAGGTTCTGCGCTCTTGCATAGATCCTTAGCCGCTCTACTTTTATCTTCTTCAGGAGTGCGGCCGGAAGGTTATATCCCAGCGTGACGGCTTTCACCCGCATATAGGAGCCGTTGGAAATATAGCGGCTGGAAGCATTGATGCCATTGGCATAGAATAGTCTTGCTTCCGGGACCCTGGTGATATCCCCGGGTTTTTTCCAGGCGGCCAGCTGGTCGGTGGTCTGGTTGTCATAACCGTTGCTGCCGCTGGCGGACATATACTGTCCGCCGCCACTATAGATATCGTTGCCCTGAACGCCCTGTAGCAGCACATCCAGGTCGATGCCCTTATAGGAGAAAGTATTGCTGAACCCGTAGATGAATTTGGGATTGGGATCGCCGATCTTCACATCCACGGCATTGTTATAATTATTCGTGGTGGTATGGTCGGGGGTGCCGTCCGCTTTGGGAGTATTCTTATAATACAAGGCATCGCCATTGGCGGGGTCGGCGCCGGCGAATTCCCTTGCGAAGAATACGCCCAGCGGCTGACCTTCCTTGGCCTTGTTCACGCCTCCACCCAGCAATTGGCCGTCCAGGAAGATGATCTTGTTCCTGTTCGCGGAGAAATTAATATTGCTGGTCCAGGAGAAACTGCGGCTCCGGACATTGACCGTATTGAGGGTGACCTCGAAGCCGGTATTTTTCAATTTGCCTACGTTCTGGATCTGTGTCGCAAAGCCGCTGGTGGCGGGTACCTGTTTATTGAGCAGCAGGTCCTTGGTCCGCTTGTCATAATAATCGAACTCCACGGTGATCCGGTTCTTGAAGATACCGGCTTCGAACCCGATGTCGGATCCATAGGTGGTCTCCCATTTCAGGAAGGGGTTGGCCAGCTGCGAGGGATGCTGACCGGCCTGTCCGCCATAAGGCGCGTTCCCGGAATAGAGACCCCTGGATGCGAAATCCGAGATCCTGTCATTCCCGTTGCCCGCATAACCCGCTTTTAATTTTAAGGTGCTCAGCCATTGGATATTCTTCAGGAATTCTTCATTCGTCAGGATCCACCCTGCCGAAATTCCATAGAAAGTGCCATACTGGTTGGAGGAGCCCACGCGGGAAGTGCCGTCGATTCGTGCCGTAAGGTTCAACAGATATTTCTCGTCGAATTTATATCCTACCCGCCCGAAATAGGATACCAGCGCGCTGGAAGTGGCCGAAGAGCTGGCTCCCGTCTTGCTGGCGGCATTGATCAGCTTCTGATAGGCGTCGCTGGGAAAATTCTGTCCTGCCGCCGAACTGAAGTCACTGCGCCGTTTGGTAAAGCTCATGCCGGCCAGTACGTCCAGGGCATGCTTATCGGCGATGGTCTTTTTATAGTTGAAGTAGTTGTTCGTCGTGTAGTTCAAGACCTGGGTCGTCAGATAGGAACCCGTGCCGCCGGCCACGCTGGTATTACGGGATGTGAGCTTGCCGTTGTAGGAATCCTCGGTCTGGTTGAGCTGATCCAGCCCGAATTCACTCCGGAAGGACAGGTCCTTTGTGAAAGTGACCATGGCGTAGGCCGTTCCGAAGGTCCTGTTCACGATGGTGTTGTATTTCGCGTCCAGCACGCTGAGCAGGGGGTTGTAATAAACGGGATAGGTGGTGTTCGGCGCCCCGGTCGCCGGGTCCAGCGCACCGCTGGCCAGCCCCGTTCTGGGATCGATCAGGGGCGTGATGGGAGAGAGGGCGATGATCTGCAGGGGAGTGGCGAAAGCGTTGTCGTTGCTTACCCGCTTGTTCTCCGACCGTGCATAGCTGAGGTTAATGCCTACCATCAGCCAGTCCTTCGCCTGGTGGTCTACGTTGAACCGGGCGGAATAGCGTTTGTAGCCATTTCGTACGATGATCCCCGTTTGGTCGAGGTATTGTCCGGACAGGAAGGCCTTGGTTCGTTCGCTGCCCCCTGAAATGCTCAGGTCATATTGCGAGATAGGGGCATGCTGGAAGGCTTGTTCCTGCCAGTCCGTATTTACTTTCCCTGTTTGCCAGTCCAGGTTCCCCGCTGAATAGCGGGTGAATCTGCCCGTTACAGGATCTTCGAGCGTTTTGGTATAGCTGGCCTGTGCCAGGTCCAGCGAGGCGAACTTACCGGCCAGGAAATCCTGGTTGGCGGCGCCGATCCCGGCCTGCCGCATATATCCGACGTACTGGGAAGCATTCATGAAATCCATTTTCCCCGTAGGTTTCTGGATCCCCGTGAAATAGCCGAAATCGATCCTGGACGCGCCGGCCTTCCCTTTTTTCGTCGTGATCAGCACGACCCCGTTGGAGGCGCTGGCCCCATAAATAGCCGTCGAAGAGGCGTCTTTCAGGACCTGGATGCTTTCGATATCGTTCATGTTGATATCGGCCAGCGCATTGGTAGGGGCGCTGTTATTCGACAGGTTGTCCGTAGTGATGGGAATGCCATCCACTACGTAGAGCGGTTCATTGCTGCCGGTGATGGAAGATCCGCCCCGGACCCTGATATTGATGGCCTGCCCTAGTTTGCCATTCTGCTGGCTGACCTGCACACCGGCCGCACGGCCCTGGATCGCGCTCTCGAAGCTGGTGGCCGGCGTGTAATTTATTTCCTTGGCGCTGACAGTGGCCACCGAGCCTGTGAGGTCCTTTTTGAGCTTGGTCCCATAGCCTACGACGACGACCTCCGATAATTCCTTATTCGCATTCTTCAGGGTAATGAGCAGATCCCCTCCCGTAACGGGCACGGATATTTCTCCGGCGCCCACATAGCTGACCGAGAGCATTTTGGTCCCCGCAGGCACTTTGATGGAAAAAAGCCCTTCCCTGGAGGAAACGGCAATGGTAGAAGAACCGAAGGGCTTGATAACGGCGCCTTCGAGAGGGCCGCCTGCGGCATCTGTGATCTTTCCGGTAATCGTTTGGGATGTTGCTGATGAATGGTCCTGTGCGCTGAGCCCAACACAAAGCAGGCTCAGACACACGACAAGCGTGGTGAGTTTTCTCATGCGTAGTTAGTTTTTGGTTGAAAGGAATGAAAAAAACAGATCGTTGTCTAAACAATGACAATTTTTTTCAATTCAACTAATTTATGAATAATATTCTGTACAATGATGTTTTTAGATCAAAAAAACATACATAGAATTATTATTTATATGAATTAGCCACCCATTTTCAAGCCATCAACTAACTATTTACGCTTAGGTCGAAGTAATTATTTCATATTATTAATTTCCGTCATTAATTCTTTTACGGCGGCCTCCAATTGCTGGTCCTTTCCTTTTATCACCACTTCGTACTGATTCATCAACTGGATATCCGGGGTGGTCTGGTGGTTCTCCAGGTACTTGCCATCCATGGATTTGCATCCCAGCGGCGGTACGCCCCAGCGCACACTGTTGTCCTGCAGGGATTCCCAGCCGGCGAATGTGCAGGTCCCCGGCGTCGGCATACCCACCAGCTTGCCCAGGGACAAGGCCTGGTAGCTATAGGCATAACAATGACCGTCACTGTAATTGGCTTCATTGGCCAGCGAGATGCTGGGTTTGGTCCACCGGAAATTAGGCTCATAACCATTGCTCCGGGTGTCGGTGGTGTAGTCCATGAACTTCTTGCCGCTAAGGAACATGGCCAGGTCTGCCACCAGGTCGCCGCCCCCATTGAAGCGCGTATCGATGACGATGCCCTTCCGGTTCATATACTTACCCATGATCTCTTCATAGGTGGTGCGATAGGCCCCGTCATTCATGCCGGGGATGTGGACATAACCCAACTGCCCGTTGCTCATTTTGTCCACTTCATCCTGGTTCATTTTCACGAAGCGGGCATAGAGCAGGTTATTCTGTTCGGCCGGGGTCACCGGCTTCACGATCAGCTCTTTTTTAACAGCCCCATCCGCAATGATGAGCAGGGTATTCCTGCCTGCCTTGCGGTTGAGATAGCGGGCCAGGTCCCTGTCCGCGGTGATGGCCTCCCCATCGATGGACTCGATGATCATGCCGGGCCGGATATTCATACCGGCCTTATCCAGCGGACCGTCCTTGATCACTTCCTCTATTTTAATGCCATTGCCGGCATGATCCTGGTCCCAGAAAATACCCAGGGAGGCCGTCACATCGCCGTTCGGGCTGGCATTGACGTAAGAAGCGCCGCTATGGCTTACATTGAGCTCTCCCAGCAACTCGCTCAGCAGCTCGGCGAATTCATAGTTATTGCCGATGAAGGGCAGGTATTTTTCATAGTCCGGCTTATAGCTATCCCAATTCACACCATGCATGGTGCGGGTGTAGAAAGTCTCCTTGGTCCTGCGCCAGACATGCTCGAACATGAATTTCCTCTCCTGGGCTACATCCAGGATCATTTCCCCGTTGATGTTCACTGCATCCTTCTTCCCCACGGAAGGTTCGATCCGGGAGATGGAGCCGTCACTGATGAGGAAGATATATTTCTGGTCCTTGTCCCATTCCATGCTCCCGGAGTTCGCGTTGAGGGGCAGCAGCATCTTTGTTTCCTTCGTGCGCAGGTTGGTCGTCCAGAGATTATAACCTTTTTCAAATCTCGCCAGGTAATAGAGGGTTTCTCCGTCTTTGCCCAGCAGGGCGTCTCCCAGGCTGGAGGAATGGATGGTCAGCCGGGCCTTACGCTGTTCCAGCCCGTCCCATTCGATGACGACACTGTCCTTCTTCACTTCCTTCTTTTTGGACGTATCGCCTTTGGTACGCAGGTCTTCGATATCCTTTTGCAAGGTGGCGTCTTCCTTGTTCAGCTTGAACTTATCCCATCCGTCCTTCGTGAAGAATAGGGCATAGGCGTCGCTCTGCGAGCCGCCGCTCTGCGCGGCCGCGCGAAGTCCGTCCCGGTTGCTGAGCCATAGCATGGCCTTGCCTCCCATGATCCATTTGGCGGCGCGGTCGTTGAAGCCGCTTTCCGTCAGGTTGATGACCTTGCCTTTCCCGTCAGCCTGCACCAGGCCCACTTCGCCCGGGGCGATGCCGGGAACGGAATAGTCGAACAGGATCCATTTACTATCAGGGCTCCACTGAAAATACTGGTCATTATCGCCCATGCTGAATAGCTGGTCTTCGTTCAGCAGGGTGCGGCTCTGCTGCGTGGCGATCGTATAGATCCTCAGCCGCATCCTGTCCTCGATGTAGGCGATCTCTTTCCCATCGGGCGAATAGGAGGGCTGGTAATTTTCTTTCTCATTGCTGATCAGGGCCGTCTCCTTCAGTAAAGTGCTGGCATAGAAATAGGGTTCATCTCCCCGCACTCTGCGGGTCTCGAAGATCTTCCAGCTATTACCCCTCTCGGAGGAATACAACAGTGCTTTTCCGTCAGGCGAGAAGCTTACGCTCCTTTCCTGTTCGGGCGTATTGGTGATACGCCGGGTCACGCCTCCCTCCACGCTGGTGACGAATACTTCCCCCCTGAAAATGAAAGCCACTTCTTTCCCGTTGGGCGCTACGGCCACATCCCTGGCCCCTCCCGTCACGGGGATGACCTTTTCATTATTGCTCCTGACATCGGCCGCGATCGTGATATTTATTTTCTGTGGTTGGGTATTGTCTTTCTCCGTATACAATTCACCGTCATAGCTGAAGCACAGGACGCCATTATCGCTGGCGCTCAAATAGCGGACCGGGTGTTTCCGGAAGCGGGTGATCTGCGTGGATGGGCCTCCTTCCAGGGCCATTTTATGAACATTGAAGCTGCCGCTCTCCTCACTGAGGTAATAGAAGGCCTTATCATTGTCCGTGAATACCGGGTTGCGGTCTTCCCCGTTGAAGGTGGTGATCTTCTTATGGGTGCCTGCCTTGCTGTCATAGACCCATATGTCCCGGGTGATGGAAGAGGTGTGATGTTTGCGGAAGGCGTTCTCTCCGCCTTTTTTATCGTGGTAGAGCATCTTTGCGCCATCCTTGCTCCATTTCACGTCTTCGGCCGGCGTGGAGAATACCTGCCGGACCCTGCCGCCTTCTATCCCGACCTCGTATAATTCAGGCTGCGAGCCGGTAGGGAAGGTCCTGTTCGACGCAAGGTCCATCCGGGCCGCGCCGAAAAGGATGCTCTTATTATCCCTGGAAAATTCATAAGGAAATTCAGCGGCCGAATGGAAGGTCAGCCTCCGGGCTTCGCCGCCTTCGGCGGGCATGACATAGATGTCGAAGTTCCCGTACCGGTCGCTGGCGAAGGCGATCCACTTCCCATCATGACTCCATACCGGCATGAAATCATGCGCTTCGTGCAGGGTCAGGGGAATGGCGGCGCCTCCCGTGGAGGGTACTTTGTAAAGGTCCCCCTTATAGGTGAAGACCACGGTCTTGCCGTCCGGTGAAATAGCATTGGTGCGCAACCAGCCCGGCGTCGTCTGGGCATGGAGGGAATAACAAAGGGCCATCATCCAGAGGCCCTGGAATAGTAGTTTTCTCATAAGTGAAACCTGTTGGTCCGGTAAAATAAGGAAAAAAGGATTGCCGTCCATCAGGAAGACGCCGCTAATTAAATTATTATGTACTGGTGTTGAAACATTGCTTAAATAATTCCTTTAGATTTATGAATCAAGACTTCCTTATGCGTAAATCTGTTCTGTTATTTTTCCTGGTAATATTAATGGCCGGCCAATCCCGGTCCCAGCAAGCCCTCGTCACAAAAGCCAACTATTCCGCGGCGGCTAAATTTTCCCCCCGCAAGATGGAGAAGTTGTTGTTCTCTCTCAACGTTGACCCTCATTGGCTAAAGAGATCTGACCGGTTCTGGTACCTGTACGAGACCACCGAAGGTAAGAAATGGTATATCGTAGACCCGCTCAAAGGAGAGAAAAAACTCTTATTCGACAACGAGAAACTGGCGGCGGAGATCAGCCGTATCGTGAAAGATCCTTTTGACGCGCAGCACCTTGGATTGGATAGCATGCGCTTCATCCGCGATGAGAACTGGATCCAGTTCGAAGTGAAAAGCACCGAAGAGGTGGAGAAAAAGGATACGGCAAAAAAAGAAGGCGTCCGGAGAGATTCGGCGGCCCGCCGTGGAACGCCCGTCAAAGAAAAGAAGGTCTATTATTTCGAATACAACCTCCTCACCGGCGTTCTGAATGAATTGACGGATTTTAAGAAGCCTAAGCGTAAGCCGCAATGGGCCAGTATTTCCCCCGACAGCAGCACCATCGTCTTCGGGCGTCATTACAACCTGTTCTGGATGGACCGGGCCAATTACCTGAAAGCGCTGAAGAACGAAGACGACAGCACCATCGTCGAACATGCCCTGACCACCGACGGCGTGGAATATTTCGCCTATCACGGGGAGGGCAACCAGGGCAATAACGAGACCAATGTCTCCAAAGAAAAGAACAAGGACAAACGTAAGCCGTCCCAGGTCTACTGGAGCCCTGACAGCAAGCATTTCTCGATGGTGCGCACGGATAGCAGGAAGGTGAAGGACCTCTGGGTCATCAATTCCATCGCCGATCCCCGTCCAACGCTGGAGACCTATAAATACCAGATGCCCGGCGAGAAAGAAACGCCCCTGGATAAGCTGCTGCTCTTCGATATGGGCGCCAAGACACACAAAGAGCTTAGCGCGGACCTTTTCAAGGATCAGAATATCTCCTTATGGGCACGGCCCATCCCCGCCAACGGAAGGGATGACGAATACAGGGTCACCCAATGGCTGGGCACGGATACACGCTTCTATTTCACCCGTACCAGCCGCGACCTCAAGCGCATCGATGCCTGCGTCGTGGAGGTGAACGAAGGCACGGTGACATCCCTGATCCAGGAACGCCTCAATACCTACGTGGAAGTCCGCCGCCTGGGCCTGATCAATGATGGCAAAGAGCTGATCGAGTGGAGCGAAAGGGACGGATGGGCCCATTTCTATTTATATGACGGCAACGGCAAGCTGAAGAACCAGATCACCAGCGGCTCCTTCCATTGCGAGGATATTGTCGGCATCGACGAAAAGAAACGTATCCTCTATTTTTCCGCCAACGGGAAAGAACCCAACGAAGACCCGTATTACCTGCACTTCTATAGAGTGAACTTCGACGGCACCGGCCTGAAATTACTGGACCCGGGTGACTTCGATCATGCCTTGAACATGAACGACGACCAGCAGTACTATGTCGATAATTTCTCCCGGGTGAACACCGCCCCCGTGTCGGTGCTGTATGCCAGCGATGGAAGAAAGATCATGGACCTGGAGACGGCCGACATGCGCTCCCTGCTGGCGGCGGGCTATAAATTCCCGCAGCCTTTCAAGGTCAAGGCCGATGACGGCATTACGGACCTGTACGGGGTGCTGTATAAGCCTTTCAATTTTGACAGCACGAAGAAATACCCCATCATGGAATATGTCTATCCCGGTCCGCAGACGGAGGCTGTCAACAAAGCTTTCGGACGGGGTATGGACCGCACCGATCGCCTGGCGCAGCTGGGGATGATCGTGGTCACCATCGGGAACCGCGGCGGGCATCCCAGCCGCAGCAAATGGTATCATAACTACGGTTATGGCAACCTGCGGGACTATGGGCTGGCCGATAAGAAAGCGGCCGTCGAACAACTGGCCGACCGTTATCCTTTTATCGATATCAACCGGGTAGGCATCCACGGTCACAGCGGCGGCGGATTTATGAGCACGGCGGCGATGCTCGTCTATCCCGATTTCTTTAAAGTGGCCGTGTCTTCTTCCGGCAATCATGATAATGCCATCTACAACCGGTGGTGGAGCGAGAAGCATCATGGCGTAAAAGAGGTCATCAGCGAAAAAGGGGACACTTCCTTTGCCTATATGATCGAAAAGAACCCGGAGCTGGCCAAAAACCTGAAAGGCCACCTGCTGCTGTCGACGGGCGATATCGATAATAACGTGCATCCCGGCAATACGATCCGGGTCGTCAATGCCCTGACAAAGGCCAACAAACGGTTCGACCTGGTGCTCCTGCCGGGACAGCGCCATGGCTATGGCGATATGACGGAATATTTCTTCTGGCGCATGGCTGATTATTTTTCCCGTTATTTGCTGGGCGATGAGACGGAACGGGACGTAGATATCACGGAGATGAATAAGGAATTGCCCCTGACCGGCAACAAGGCATCGGCCACATCGGACAACAGGACGCCGGAGGAAGAGGATGGAGAGGACGCAGACGGGGGTGAAGAGGGGGATGAATAATGCAAAAGCAAAATAATTTGTTTGTCATGAAAAAATTGCTATTCCTTATCCTGGTCCTTCGGCAGACCTCTCTGTTTTCCCAGGCGCCGGAAGAAAAATACGCCCTGGATCCTGCTTCGGTGGAACAGCCCGGCGTGCCGAAAGGAGAGGTATTGAAATTCACGTTCCGGGACTCGAAGATCTTCCCCGGCACCTGGCGCGAATACTGGCTCTACATCCCCGCGCAATACCGCCCGGAGAACCCCGCCTGCGTTTACGTGAACCAGGACGGGATCCAGTGGAAGGCCCCCACCGTTTTCGATAATCTTATTTATAAAAAGGAAATGCCCGTCACCATCGGCGTCTTTGTCACGCCGGGGCGGGTGCTCTCCGCGGATACGGCGGGTAGTCTCGACCGGTTCAACCGCAGTTTCGAATACGATGGGCTGGGAGACGCTTATGCCCGATTCCTCCTTACGGAACTTTTACCGGATGCGGAAAAACAGAAGGCCAGCGACGGCCGGTCCCTCCATTTCTCCAAGGAAGGAAATGACCGCGCTATCGGCGGGTCCAGCAGCGGGGCCGTCTGCGCTTTTACGGCCGCGTGGGAATCTCCCGGATCCTTCTCCCGAGTGTTCAGCACCATCGGCACTTATGTCGGCCTGCGGGGCGCCGATCGCTATCCTTCCCTCATCCGTAAATATGAGCCGAAGCCGATACGCGTATTCCTGCAGGATGGTTCCAATGATCTCAATATTTACGGCGGCGACTGGTGGAAGGCCAATGAGACGATGGAGCGGGCTCTTAGCTTTGCCGGCTACGAGGTGAAGCATGTATGGGGAGAAGGCGGCCACAGCGGCCGGCAAGGCGAATCCCTTTTTCCCGACGCCATGCGCTGGCTCTGGAAGGACTGGCCGAAACCGGTAAAGGCCGGCAGCTCGAAGAACCAGTTCCTCGGCGAACTCCTTATTCCCGGCGAGGACTGGGAATTGGTGGGGCAGGGGTACCAGTTCACGGAAGGCACAGCGGCCAATGCGGCGGGCGAAGTATTCTACCAGGATATCCCTACTTCGAAAACGTATAAGATCGGACTGGATGGCAAGCTGACGGTGCTGGACATCGACGCGAAAAAATCCAGCGGCACGGCCTTCGGTCCCGACGGACGCCGTTATGTGGTGGCCGGCGGCGCCAAACAGATCCTCGCCTATGGCGCAGATGGTAAAGTCGCCGTCATCGCCGATACGATCTCCGGCAACGACCTCGTCGTGGCGAAGAATGGCAATATCTACGTGACCTCGCCCGATGGCACGGAACGGCCCAGCAAGCTCTACCTCATCCGTCCCAACGGGGAAAGGAAAGTAGTGGACATAGGAATAAAATTCGCTAACGGCATCGCCCTGACGCCGGACCAGACGCAGCTCTATGTCACCGAATCAGCCACGCATTGGGTATGGATCTATTCCATCCTGCCGGATGGAACGCTGGCGAACAAGCAACGCTACGGTTGGCTGCAGGTGCCGGACAACCAGGAGAATGCCTGGCCGGACGGATTGAAATGCGATGTCGATGGCCGCGTCTACGTAGCGACCCGAATGGGCATACAGATATTGGACCAGACAGGCCGCGTCAATGCGATCCTACCCCTGCCTTCGGGGCAGGCATCTAACTGTTGCTTCGGCGGACCCGGCTTCAATACCCTCTATGTATCCAGCAATGACAAAGTATACCGCCGTAAATTAAAAGTGAAAGGGGCTAATCCTTTCGAAACGCCTTTCCGGCCGGGCAAGCCCAGGCTCTGACGAACACCGGGGGGATCGGACGAATGAGACGTATGGTTCGCTTTGAACTAATTCGTCATTTAATTGTTCCCACACTAAACTATCAACAAGTGCCAGATCCATCATCATTATTCGTAAACATGTCCTTACATGCCTGGAATCAGCAGGCCAAAAGGACCGATAAGTATTTTAACGCCCTGTCGGATGAGGAAATGTTGCAGCCGATAGCCGCCGGTAAGAACAGGAATATTTATTTACTGGGGCATCTCACGGCGGTCAACGATGCGATGCTTCCTTTGCTGGGACTGGGCGAGCGCGCCTATCCGCAGCTGGACGAACCCTTTTTGAAGAATCCCGATCAGCCCGGCACCGAAAAAATAGTATCCACCGGGGAACTGCGTCAATATTGGGCGGCGTCCAATGAGAAGCTGACCCGGGCCTTCCAGGGACTAAGTCCTGCCGGATGGCTGGAAAGGCATAATTCTATCTCCGAAGAGGATTTTGCAAAGGAGCCGCACCGCAATAAGCTGAGCGTGCTGCTGAACAGGACCAGCCATACGGCCTATCACCTTGGCCAGCTGTTGCTGTTCAAAAAGGTCTGATCGCCTGCATTAAAAGACCACTTGCGTCGTCTTGCCGCTGTATTCCACTTTTTTTATGGTTCCCTCGGGCAGCAGCTGCACCTGGAAGTTTTGCTGTACCGTGAGGTTCGTGCTATTCTCCGGTGCGCCCGGCTTCAGGCTCAGGGTCCTGCTCTTATCGTTCCAGCGTAGATCGATCCAGGTGGCTTTGCCTTTCAAATAGTCGAGGCTGATGCCATCGTCCTCATACAAGGTGAAATCTCCGTCCGCACCACGATAGACCCGGATCGTCGTGGGCTCCTTCACGGGTTCGGCAGTATACTGGCGGATGGGATCGAAGGGTATGATGGCGCCGGCGCGTACATAGATGGGCATGATCTCCAGGCTCACGGGCCGGGTGATGGATTGCCCGCCGGGCTGTTTCGCATTCGTCCACCAGTCATACCAATCTCCTTTGGGGAGATAGAGCTCGCGGGCGGTGGCGTCCTTTTCAAAGACAGGGGCGATCAGCAGGTCCCTTCCCCATAGGTATTCGCTGCCCAGGTCCCGTACCTTCTTATCTTCCGGGTAATGCAGCCAGAGCGATCGCATGAAGGGCAGGCCTGTTTGTCTTGCTTCCCAGGCCAGAGTGTAGTTATAGGGCAGGAGCTGGTAGCGCAGTTCGTCGTATTTCTTTATCACGGGCTCGATGGCCGGGTTATTCATTTCCGAAGCCAGCACGTTCCGCCGGGCGGAATCAGGGCCGGGTCGGGTGGAGGTCTCCAGGTCTCCCCGGTCGCCGGAGCCCCAGCCCCAGGGCAGGATGCTCATCGTGGTACGTCCATGTGCGCGGAAAGAAGGGCAGAATGCCGCGAACTGGAACCAGCGGGCGAACAACTCACCTGTCTTCTCCACGCTGGGATAGAAGCCGCCGATGTCGGAACCCCAATAGGGGCTCAGGCTCAGCGAATAATTAATGCCTACGGCCACCTGTCCTTCCAGGGTCTTCCAGGAGGATTCGGTATCACCCGACCATACCCAGCCTCCCCAGCGGGCGATGCCCAGGTAACCATTCCGCTGCAGGTTCCAGGGACGGATATTGGGGTAGGAGGAAAGGGGTCCCTGGTAATAGAGTTGATGACGCTTGACCCTTTCATAAAGGTTGAACCAGTCGCCTTCGTCGGGCCAGAAAGCATCAATGCCGGCCTTCATGAGGGGCACATGGAGGCTCCAGTAATTCTGTATATGTCCTGCATCCAGCACTTCGCCGGGTGCGGCGGGGATCGTACCGTGGAGGGAAGGGAGCCTGTCCCTGTCCTGCGGCACCATATGCACCACCACCTTCACGTGCCTGGCGTGGAAGTCGGATAGCACGGCGGCCGGATCACGGCGGAAGACGGCCGGGTTGAAATCAAAAGAAGGCTGCTTCGTATTCCATCCCTGCGGCGTGAACCCCGTTCCCAGGTAGATGACGGCATCCACCGGGATCTTCTTCGAACGGAAACTGTCCACGATGCCGAGGATATAATTCTCGTCCTTGATCGTGCGATGGGACTGCATATAACCCAGCGCCCATTTGGGAGGCATGATCGCGGGACCGGTGAGGACGGACAGGTCTTTCATATAAGCGGCGGGCTGGTGCGCGTCGAAGACGATCAGGTCGTAGACGCCGGCGACGACGGAGCTGGCGGGTGGTATTCCCTTGGACTGGGCGAGTTGCTGGTTGCGTTCGTTCTGCTGGACCGTATCTTTCGGGGTCGGCTTCCAGGGTATATACGTGCCGTGATCGGTCGCCTGCAGGTCCACCTGTCCCCAGGGAGTAGCTACGAACAGCGCCCAGCCGTCCGTGCCGACCATCAGGGCCACGGGATTGCGGGAACCATAGGCGTCGCCCTGCCAGCGGGGCTGCATATCCTGCATCCTTCCTCTCCTGTCGAACTCAATAGGCTGCTCGCGCCAGTTGACGCCCTGCTGCGGCTTATGTCCTCCTTCTCCCATGCCCAGCACCGGCGCGCCCTGCAGCGCGAAGGACAGGGTATTGTCGTCATTGAAGACCAGCTGTTGTATGGGCTCGCCGCCGGGAGTGGTGACCTTGACGGTGAGCGGCGCGGCGCTCACTTCCACCAGGAGGGCGCCTACCCGTTTCTTCAGGGGCGCCTTCAGCTCCGTCAGGGAGATGACGGGATCGGCGTACTTCCGCTCCACCAGGGCCGGCGAGAAAGGAAGTTCTTCCCCGGCGCTGAGCGGCTTCAGCGTTATGCGGATACTGTGTTCGCCGGCTTGCCGGATGGCGAGCCGGGCGGGCGCGCCCGCCGAAGTAATAGTTTGTGCGTGACCGGTAGTGGACCGAAAGGCTAACAATAAAAAGACGATCCGGCAAAAGTTGTTACGATAGATCATGTGGAGGTTGAAAAGATTGACAGCTAATTTCAATGATTGTAAACAAAGACAGCGTACGCATTTTGTCTGATATCAACCGCATTTTAACCGGTAGGATAAAGGGCGGTCTCCTGCCGGAGGACCGCCCTTCCTTTTTCATAGCTTATTAATTGTATAAAAGACATTTCATTTGACAGATAACCCCCGGGACGACCGCCCTTATCCCAGGTACTTTTTCAGCTCGGCCGCCGCATGTACCAGTAGGGACCGGGTCGCGGGCAGGCCGGCCAGGGCATTCAGCATGCCGAAGTCATGGATCATGCCGTTATAGCGGATGGTCGTCGCCTTTACGCCTGCCTCGTCCAGCTTGCGCCCGTAAGCCTCTCCTCCGTCCCGGAGGATATCGTTCTCCGCCACCTGGATCAGGGTAGGGGGAAGGCCCTTCAACTGTTCGACGGTGGCCTGCAGGGGAGAAGCATGGATCTCCTGCCGCTGGTCCGGGTCCGTGGTATACTGGTCGTACATCCATTTCATCAGGGAAGTGGTCAGGAAGCGGTCCTCGCCATAGAGCCGGAAGGATTCCGTGTCGAAATCGGCATCTACGATCGGCCACATGAGTATCTGCAATTTGATGTCCGGTCCGCCTTTTTCTTTGGCCAGGATGGTCGTGACGGTGGACATATTGCCTCCGACGCTGTTGCCCACTACGGCCAGCCTGCTTCCGTCGACCTTGATCTCTCCGCCATTTTCCGCCACCCATTTGGTCGCGGCATAGATCTCGTTGATGGCCTGCGGATATTGCGCTTCGGGGGAAGGAGTATAATTCACGAATACGGCGGCATAGCCGGAAAGGACGACGAGATCGCGGACCAGCCGCTTGTGTGTAGGGAAGTCGCCCAGGATCCAGCCGCCTCCATGGATGAACATAAAGACGGGAAGAACATCGTTGACGCCCCCGGGCCGGACAATATTCAGCCGGACGGTATAGCCTTCGCTGGTAATGGTCCTTTCGGATACTTCGATGCCCGAAAGGTCCACGTCGACGGAAGCCTGCGCGTTCACCAGCACGTTGCGGGCTTCTCCTTTCGAAAGGCTTTCCACGGGAGGGCCGCCGGCGTTCAGGATCTTTAAGAAAGCTTTGGTGCCGCTGTCCAGGTGTGGGTCTTGTGAATAATCGACTGCTGCGGATGTAGCTGAAGTAGTACTGCTCATGATGCAATAATTTAAGGATGAATAAAAAGTGCCTGCCAGTCGTGGATGTAGGGATGATGCCGGGTAGAGGAAGTGGTACCGGGATTCAAATGCTGAATAAATATAAGTTAAAAACAAGGATGTGAAAAATGAATTTGGGGGCTTAGAGGGGTTTTTGCCAGATCAAAGGATGCGGCGGGCCCTTTATGGCGATGATTGCCCCGCCTGTTGCGCCATCAGCCCTTGCCAGTATCCGGCACGCTTTACTACACGCTGATCCAACGTTTTAATTGCGGCAGGGTAGCAAGGGCGTCTCCTATCTGGGTCGTGTTCATACCCATTGATTTCATCAATCCCTGCAGGTGCGACCTCATTTCACCGAGTGTCATTCCCGGATGGGTGAACACACCATCCTGATAACAATAGCTGCAATAAATAGTGCTTCTTGTGCCGTCTTTTTCCGTTCCCAGGAGATTGGCGTCCTTTAGCGGCATGCCGCAACTCTGACAATTAAGATAACCTTCCATAATAGGGTCAAGTTACCGGATTATTCTCCCGAAACCCTTGCGGAGAGTCATCGGCTGGGTTGATCTTCGTCATCTCTTGAGAAGCTGACCGGCTGTAAATTTATTGCTGACTCATCAAGATAAAAGCGAATACAAATGAAAAAGTTATTGATCCCCACCGATTTCTCGGCCTGCCGCCAATGCCTTGGAATTTGCAGTACGATCGGCAGCACTGCTCCCGGCTGAAATCACCTTGCTGCATGCCTTTGATCTGCCGGGTACATTATACGCAGACTATATGGGCGTCAACAAGGAGTTCAGGGACACTCAATGGACGGAAGATGAAAATAAGCTAATGGCGCTGAAAGAAAGTATTGAACAACGGTATGATGTTCCTGTCGAAACAAAGCTTATCGCCGGTAGTTTAAAGGAAGCCATCGGGAAGTTCACGAAAGAGGAACATTTCGATCTCATTATCATGGGCACGCACGGTGCCGGGGGCCTGAAAGAAAAACTATGGGGCAGCAATACAGCCGACCTCATAGCCAAAAGCAGGGTTCCCATTCTCGTTATTCCGCATGACTACAAGTGGAAGAAACCAAGGAAGTTCCTGCTGGCCACCGGGAATTTTGAACAGGAGCCGGCTATCGTCGATCCAGTCTT
>Ga0307517_10002586_pt1 | contig 28830 bp, 28 predicted proteins | sample 23_EM_MG_FD_194515 | JGI IMG/M metagenome (GOLD analysis project Ga0307517, IMG submission 194515) | Populus trichocarpa ectomycorrhiza microbial communities from riparian zone in the Pacific Northwest, United States - 23_EM | ecosystem: Host-associated > Plants > Roots > Unclassified | place... | reverse complement strand
AAAAAGGAATATTGATCGAGTAAACACATTGTAAAATATTGGTGTTTTTCGTTCAGTTTCAAAACTCAATTAATTTTTAAAAACCTCTTTTTTTTGTTTCTTAGTTATTTTAAGATCTTAGATTTAGTCTTCAATTTGTTTTTAGAAGTTTAACATCTTCCAATCTATTTTTATATTATTGTCTAATTTATTAGAAGATGTATCATCATGCATAATGATAGAAATACTTAACTAGTGAAATTCAAATCCTGCTTAGATTTGAAAAAAGAAATGCCATTCTTCTCATTTTTTTAAGAGGTTAGGTTTAAGTTTTTTTCATATGAAAATATTATTTATTTATTTATATAAAAATACACATAAAATTAAATAGAAGAATAACCTCGTACTTGAATAGTATAATGAATCTAATTTTAACTACATTGATAACAATATTCTTATTTTTAATGCAGAGTACTCGAATGTAAACAAATACACATAATAATTCAGTTGCTTTTTCCTATTATATTTTCTTTTATTTTTCTTCATCTTATTTGTAAAGCAAACTTTCTATTTTTCTTACCGTATTACCAAATATATTAAGTTTTCTTTTTTTATTAGATACATCCAAAAGAACCCCATATCAGCTTATATTGAGTTTTTTTATTAAAAAAAAATGATATAAGGTTATTTAAAATGATGTCTTATAAGATTTATGAATTAAGCTAGTAAATAGGGCACAAACCTGTTTTCATTTTTTCTAATCTACATTCAAAAGCAAAAGACATGAATCCGATTTCTTTGTAATAAAAAAATTGGTTTAGAATTATTTGAAATGATGTTTATAAAATTTACAAGTTAAGTATTTAAGACCTTATATATATATATATATGCTCTCATATGAATTTAATTAAGATCTTCAGGTTTTGGAAAAATAAAATAAAATGATTTCATATAAAAAGAGATTGAAATTAGGCATGAAGTTATGAAGATTATAGGGTTTCTCACTTTGGAGGTTGCTACTCTACAATTATGAGATTCAATATAGTTTACCAATCAACTAGTGATCTGGCCCAAGATTTATAGGCCCATTCTTCAGGTTGTTAACAATTTGGGCTTGTGCTTCTAAATTTAAATTCTGTTCCATATGCTGTAATTTTCCTATATGGGCATAAAAAAAAGAGGAAAACCAAGCCCATTGAATTCTCTGGTACATTCTGATTTCCGAAGTGCCTGTGAAAGAGAGATCTACCTTAACTGCTGCTGCTACTCCCGGCAATCGTGGAAGAAAATGGCAAACAACAGAGGATATCCCCATTTCAGAAGATTTCTCTCAAGAAGACAATATATTCTTACGACAGCTCTCTTCACAATCTTTGCTTTTGTTTTTTCTATTTTCCTTCTACTTTATGGATTTGCCCCAAAGGAAGATGACATATTGAAAGATGATACAAGACTTGAAGAACCCCAACAATCTCAATCTGTGCAGCAGCAGGTACTGTTACGGTTCTCTTTTCTTAATTTTGAGAAAAGGGTTTTGCTTCTTGGGCTGCATTTGTTAATGGGTAGAGATGAATTTGATTTTTTTTTGTAGTCTCACTGGTTCCTTTTGTTATCTGGAGAATTGCGCTTTCTTTTTTCTTTTCTTTTTTGTTAATGTTAGTTATTTTCTTCTTGAATTGTTTTTAGTTGGGTTTATGAGATTATGATGATTAGTTTTTTTTGGATTTGCTGATTCAGTGATGTTAGGGAGATTGAATTTCTTATCAGTTGGAGAACTGCTGAATTCTTTATGGAGTTTCTTGTAGTGATTGATATTTGAGAATTAGTAATTCAAAGGGAAATGTTAAATGTCTCTTTCATTTTTATTTTTTTGTTTTAATGCGAGGAGTTTTGAGCTTTTGGCCTTGGATAATCAGGTGTTTCTTTCATGATTGTTGTTGAGTAGTAATGGTTTCGTCCAGGAAACTGTACTTGCGTGCTTGAATTTTCTTTTGGTTTTTTCGGGATAAAAATCACTTGGGAGATTGCTGATTGAATCATGGGGAAGTTAGAATGTTCCAACTACACCTAATCAACCTGAACCTGAACTTTTCTGGGTTCACCTTGGAGGAAGTTGTACATGCTTCTGTCAAGAATTTATCCCAAGTAAAGTAAAAAATGTCACTTGAATTCCCTTTAACTTTGAAAAAGGCTGGAAGCTAAATGTAGATTGAACAGACAAATGATAAACGTAGTAGTTAAGAATGGAATGAATCCAAGTGGGAGGGAGCATAAATTGATAGCAGAAGTTTCTGTGAATGTCAAATTAGAAACAGAGGTCAGTATCCATGTAATTGCAAACTTTTGAAGACATGGTTCTGTCTTTTGAGCATTTTGAGGAGGCTGTTGAAAGGCATTAATGTGGGAGGACTACTGTGAGATGGACCTACATTCATGTCAATATTGAATGCATTGAATCTGTTTTGTGCTTGGTTATTATGACAAATAAAGATTGTTTCATGTAAAGTGGCTTATCAAAACATGTCACAAAATTCTTCTTGCACCTTTCATTTTTAAAATACAATAGAAAAATATCATTCTATGTTTGCTACAAGCTTTAGAGAGCTCATATCCTTTTTAGAAAATAACTGGTATTAATATTTTAAAGAAAGTAAGGCTGCTCTGCTTCTAATTTTGCAGGTGTCAGATGAAAACCTTTGGGGTGCTTCTCTAAGCCATGGTTTGCACCCATGTATCAAGCCAACAGTTAGACATAAAGGTTTAAAAAATAAACATATACTTGTGCCTTCCTTTTCTGTTTGTATGGGTCTTTCCATCTGTCCCAAGTTTCAATTTGTAATTAACATTTACATGAACCTGCTTTTTTATTCAATAGTTTTTTTTTTTTTTTTTTAGTTTTTTCCCCTTTAAATTAAAGGATACTAGGTGTATCATGTGTGGTTGTTGAGTAATGCACTAGCCTGGAACCTTGTCCATGTATGAATTCTTTTTTCATTTTTCTTTGGCTTTCTCTTTCTCTCTCTAGTCTTTTCTAAATTCAACTTGCAAATGTCAGCTGCCCAAGGATCAGATCGCTATATAACTGTGAGAAGCAACGGAGGACTAAATCAAATGCGCACTGGTGTAAGTTCAATACCATCGGTATTTTGCTTACTGTCTTCTGCATTCATTCTCTTAATGGTTTATGTTATTGGGTGTTAAAACCTGTCCATAATTTCAAAGTACCAAAACGACCTTTTCATTTGATAGCAAGATGCCAAAAAGGTTCTGAATAAGTATCATTTATGAATTTTCAAAGTATCTTTTATGCAATCATACATCTCCCTTATTCATAATGAAGTATAGTAATGAAGGTTTATTCAATGAATGAATATTTTGTGAATAGTTAACTCATTGCAAATGCATGGGAAGATGCTTGAAGTATGCTGTCCATTGTTTCATATATGTCTTGGATGAGCACATGCAAGATAAAAATGTAATATAACCACAGGATAGTGTTGTGAACTACTGGTAACTGGTGAATATGTGAACGGGGCTTCACATTTCTGCTAGATTACAGCCTAATTCTGGCTGAATAATTTCATCTATATAAACTCAATAACCTTGTCTTCCTGCAGATCTCAGACATGGTGGCTGTGGCACACATTATGAACGCTACCTTAGTCATCCCTCAACTGGATAAACGGTCATTCTGGCAAGACACAAGGTGTTCTTTTAGCAATCATATATGGTGTTCTTTTGAAATGTTTCAGTTCACATCCCCTGTTTCTTTTTAAGTTTTCTTCTTTTTCCTACTAAATTGTTCACTTAACATGACCCAAATGTACAGCACATTTTCAGACATATTTGATGAGCTTCATTTCATTACAACCTTACAAGATGATGTAAGGATTGTTAAGGCGCTTCCGAAGGAATTGGAGTCAATTCCTCGGGCCAGGAAACACTTCACCTCCTGGTCTGGCATGGGTTACTACGAAGAGATGGCTCGACTATGGAAGGACTATCAGGTAAAGGAGATTAATTTTTTCAACCTCTAGTAGTCTTGAGTACAAATGATGGTAATGATTGACATGTATATGAAATTATTGCTTTGCATATATAATCGTCTAATTTAGAACCGTGAATTTCAGATTTCAAGTACAGTGAAATTAGAAGAGCAGTTGGTGCATGCTTGTTATAAAAATAAGCAGAAATTGAAACTAGATGTTTTTATCTAATCCAACTTGCTTTATGCACACACTAGGATGAAACCTCTTTACATGCTATATGCACTTAGTTCATTTGTTTTACATCTTATGAACATAGTTGAAATGGGAAAACTGCTTGTGTACAGTCTGCTTCAACCCCTTTTTTTCCCTGTCTCCAAAATCATTGTTTTGGTGTTCCTTTTTCTTTTTCCCTTTTGCTTCAGAAAGGACAACTTTGTGAGAAGGTGTTGATCGATTCGTGTTGGTTGTAATTGTGATTTTCTCTGATTTAATGTGTGTGTTGCCATCTAATAACTTAAGATTTTGTTTTGGATGTTTGGAGTGTTGAAGAACCTACTGTCATATCTTGTATTTCATTGTTGTTGTTGCTTCCCCCACATTCTAGATCACCACAAATTGCCATTCCCATGCATGCTAATTTTGTGTGATTTTGTTGTGTTTGCATGTGAGAAAGGTGTCAAGTAATCGTATGGTAGTTATATATGAAGTTTGGTACAGTCTGCGGAATAGTTATTGCATTTTCTAATAGGGGGCATATTGACGCAGCAGATAGCGAAGATAAAAGTTAGGGTTCTCAAGCCCTAAACTTACAACCTTAAACACTATAAAGGAATAGAGAAAATCTCTTATGTTTTATTAAAAAATATATGAATAATAATCTGATGTTAAAACAACACCACAACTATCTAAATAGATCCTAAAACCGACCTAAACAAGAAACCTAAGCTAAGTAAGAAACAAATAATTAAAATCTGAAATTAACTGGGAAAATAATTAAAATAGAAAAAACAACAACTTTTGAGCCTAATTTTGGAAGATTCTATTTGAAAGATTATATGGTTTGATGTCTGACAAAGTGGGTATCTATAAGAACTCAGCCTGTCAAATTATATGACCAATTGAGTCTGATCCAAAATCCGATTTTATGTTATTGATGTTTTTGTCAAGCTTCATATCTAATGCATCTGAGTTTATTCATGGATTTCTTTTCAGATTTGGCCTTGTCTATCTAGTCCATAAACATGTTTGCAATACATTCCTTGTCATATGGGTTTATTTTATCTTCATGAAGATGTCTAGTCACTTCAAAAAAACAATTCATGAAAGTGTCAGGTTTTGTACTTTAGGTGTGTGAATAAGCACTTTTCTTGCATAAGCCCTGCACATTAGTTCTGGGGCCTTCTGCTATTATTAAAATGTTTGATCATGGCAATATCTTAATCTCTGCAGGTAATTCATGTTGCGAAGTCAGATTCCCGGCTGGCAAACAATGATTTGCCTCTTGATATACAGAGGTTGAGATGTCGTGCTCTATACCGTGCTCTCCGTTTTTCTCCCTCAATTGAAATTCTAGGAAAGGTTTGGAACACTTGTCCTCTTCTATTAGCACCTCTGTAACTTTTGCTCAAGTTTAAACTGGATTCTGGTGAATTATGCCAATTGAAATGGCTGAAGTCTCCAAGAATTTTCAACACTGAACTTTGAAAGGCATTACCCATTACCATTTTAGATACTCATGATTTAAAAGATTAAAACTCAATGTGCATGATCTTGAATTTACATTCATTTTCAGTATTGATGCATTGAGGTCTCCTATGGGGATTCCTGCTAAATTAGGTTCTGAGAATGCATGACGATGACACCACAGAAGCTTGTGGAGCGTCTGAGATCACACAGCGGAAGATACATTGCTCTCCATCTGAGATATGAGAAGGACATGCTCTCCTTTACTGGCTGTACATATGGGCTGACTGAGGCAGAATCTGAAGAGCTGCGAATAATGAGGTGAGGATGTGTTTGTGCGTGGGCATGTCTCTGAAATACAAGTGTGATAGATAGACATATAATCCATATATATCAGCCAAGGATATAGCAGTTAGGGCTTCCTCATATTAACATTTTCTAGTTGTCCTTGACTTCAACATCCAAGTAATAAATCTGAAATGCTGAGAGCAATCATTAGCATTTTCTAATTGTCCTCAACTTCAAGATCATAATAATAAATATGAAATGATGATATGCTCTCAGGACTCTCTCAAATTTTGAGTGCTGTTTGAGGATGCATTCCTGCTATATCAAGAGATATCCATGATAACTTCATTATCGAGATTGTTGTTGAACAGTGTACAAGAAAATTCAATTGGTTTAATGTCTGAAACTTAGAGAAGATGGGTCTTGTTTTCTATTATGTTGACGTAGTTAACTAGAGAATGCCAAAGTCTTATGATAAGTGTTTCTTTTGCTGTCAGATATATTTGTTTATCAATAACTTATGCTTATCTTGTCATTTTTCTCAGGGAGAATACTAACCATTGGAAGGTTAAAAAGATAAACTCAACAGAACAGAGGGTGGGAGGCTTTTGCCCTCTAACTCCGAAAGAGGTGGGAATATTTCTTGAATCTCTTGGGTATCCTCCAATAACAACAATTTATATTGCATCGGGGGAAATTTATGGCGGCGAAGCTCGCCTTTCAGAACTTAAGTCTCGCTTCCCAAATATAATTTCCAAGGTTTGATGATAATTTTATGATTTAATTTCATTGACATGGTTTGATGCCATCAAAACTGCCAGTAACAATGAAGTGGTTGTCGGGTTGATATCAGGAAGCATTGGCTACAGCAAAGGAGTTAGAACCATTTGCCAATCATGGCAGTCAAACTGCAGCACTTGATTATATTATTTCTGTAGAGAGCAATGTCTTTGTTCCCTCTCATTCAGGTAATATGGCCAGAGCTGTTGAGGGCCACAGAAGATTCTTAGGACACCGCAGGACAATCAACCCAGACAGGTATGGACCCAGTCACGGTGTTGTGTTATTGAATTCAACTAGGGTTGCATGGGAACTGAAAATTAGGTCTTATATGGGTAACCCACTTCTTATACGCCTTTTGATGATAAGAATCAAGAATCAAATGCTGGCACAAAATCGAATGTGGATTTGCACAAGGCACCCTCTGTTTTTGGAATTGTGGTTGAAGATGGATGTTGATATAAATTAGTTTCCTTTTCCTCTTTCTGTGTGTGTGGGAATACATAACACATGCTTGCACACGCACACGCACACGCACGCACTGCATTCTGTATATAATTCCTTCTGACTATCTCCTGTCCCTTGTGTGAATAATGTGATCCAGGAAAGGACTTGTTGAACTATTTGATAAGCTAGAAAGTGGAGAGCTGAAATTAGGGTCCTCATTTTCTCACCTTGTTCAAGAAATGCACAAGAACAGGTAACTCTATTGAAAGTTTATACTGTCTATTTCTGCTCCTTTTTTTCTCTGTGTTTGTGTTTTCGTTTTTGTTGTGCATCTCTATTAATTTTTTGTACTCAATTGCATCGTGTAATCGCAAACCATTCTGCACCACACTGCTTGTACTTTTGATAATTGAAATAGTTGCATTTTGTTCATCATGATTTGTAAACATACAAATTGCTTATGCAGCTGTAAGATGTTTCGATTAAACATGCTCAGAGGAACTGCAGGGACTCACTTTGTTTTAATCAAAATTGCAGGCAAGGAGCTCCAAGAAAAAGACATGGTCCATTGCCAGGAATAAAAGGCCGAGCACGTTTGAGGACTGAAGAATCTTTCTATGAGAATCCATATCCAGAGTGTATCTGCCGATCAAAGAAAGCAGTTAGAAATGAAGTTAATGCCCTCAAGTTAGACGTTACATAAGATTTCCAAGTTTTGTATCCGTTAGTGTATGGCGGTGACTAAAATCAACAACAACCTAGCTGGTTGTCTAAACCAAAATCGATGGAGCCTAGCCAGCATTCATTCTTAGTTCTTAACATTAGCAGAGTTAGAGGAGGGGAGAAGGACTTGCATGGCCACTAGCAGAAAACCCAGATTTCGTTGTTGTATCACTCCTATACTAATATTCTTTGTTTGAATTATTCGGTTCAAGGAGAGCCCCATATCATGGTTTGGTATGTAAAACACTGTATCTCATGTGAGTGCTGACCGAAATTTATCAGCCCGCCCCTTGTGTCCGTCTGGCCACTGTGATCCTGAGAGCATTTCATTCGATTATCCATTTTGTTGGGACAGAAAGTAAAGAAAGAAATATCTTTTTTTTTTCTTTTGAAATCGAGTCCATTGGGATTCTTTTTTTTCCTGGGGTCATGAGATTTTTTTTAAAATATTAATTTAACAATAAATTCCATGTTTCTACTATTTTTGACATGAGGTATTATGGCATGAAAGAAAAAAAATTGGATTTGTAAAACCTTCTTTTCTGTCACACAACACTTTAATAATATAGTTTTTAATGGTTTTATATCCGGGGGCAATATTAGGTTATAAATTAGGAAGGTTAGCTAGGTCTGATTAAAATAAAAAATTAAAATAATATTATTTTGATAATTTATTTTTTAAAAAAAAATTCAATGAATTAAAAGTTCGGTTTTGAATAGGTTTTTATTTTGGATTGATCTAGAATTTTTATCAGGTTGGGTTAAGTTATTTTTATTTTTTTAATCTAAATTGGTCTAAGTTTGTTGATGTAGATTTTACAACTAGGATTATTTTGGCTTGAAGAATTTGTAAATTGTTGAATCAAGCTAATAATATGATAGTTTATATATTAAGTTTTTATATGCAAGTTTTTTTAAATGAATTCAATTATCATATTAAGGTTTTTTAAAACTATAATTTCTTAACTTTATGAACAATATTAAAAATGATTTCAAATATCATATTAAGAAAATAAACATTTAGGTGTAAAGAAATAATATTATTTAATAGTTGTTATAACATTTGTATCCTCCTATATCCCTACCATTTAAAACGGCACCGTTGGAAGGTTTATCATGGACCATCACCTTCTTCTCATCCCAAAACCCCTACACAAAAACCCAGAGAAGGAAATGGGCAACAAATAAAACAAAAATCCAAACACTCATTTCTAATCCAAACCGACATTCGCTGCTGTTCATCAAACTGAATTCCCGAGAGAGAGGAATCCAATTCCTTTTCCTTTCCTCCTCAAACTGATAGTATTCTAATAATAAATACTAGTAGTAGAGAAATGAAATCCCTCGTTTCGAATTCAATTCTTCAAATCCCAAATTCATCTCTAGCCATTCAATTCCCTCATAAGCTTGTTTTCAAAACCAAATTAAGCTTCAGAGATCGTCACTCACTTCTCTTTAGGAATCACAAGTCACTTAAATTCACTGCCTTTGTTGCTTCTTCTTCTAACTCGGTTACCTCTTCCTCTAACTCAGCACAAGTAGCTGAAGAAGACCCCGAGTCCACACAGTTATTCGAGGTTTTTACTTATCTTTTCCTCTTCTTTTTATGCATTAGTATTTTTATGTTTTATTTTATTTATAACAAAGTTGGGTTCTGTTTGGTTACAGGGAAAGTTCATGGGAAAAAAAATGAAGTGAATTTTCTATTTTTGTTTTAATATTACGCTGTTTTTCATTTCATTTGTTAGGAAACTGGAAATTTCAGTTTTTTTATATATATTTACTTGATTTATTTATTTCCCAAAAAAATTAAGTTTTGTTTGGCTACTGAGAAAGTGCGGAAAGAAAATGTAGCTACACGCTCCTGAATTCATATTTATCTATCCCCAAGTTCTGAAATATATATTTTTTTTTCGAAAATGAACCACTGTTTGGTCTCTCAGAAAGTGAGAGAAGAAAATAGAAGGGCTATCTTTGTATTTCTATGATTTGGTAACAATAAAGTACATTTTTTAAAATTTTTATGTATAAAACCTCTCAAAGATTGTAACTTTATTTCTGTGTAACTTTTTAGAAACTGAAAGAAGCAGAAAGAAAAAGAATTAATAAATTGGAAGAATTGGAGAGAAGGGCAGATATACAATTAGAGAGGAATCTAGTAATGGCTTCAAACTGGAGCAGGGCATTGTTGATGATGCGAGGAAAGTTAAAAGGAACGGAATGGGATCCTGAGAATTCTCATAGGATTGATTTTAGTGATTTTTTGAGACTTGTTAACTCCAATAATGTTCAGTTTATGGAGTACGCAAATTACGGCCAGAATGTTTCAGGTTGGAAAGTTGTTCTTTTTAATCTTTGCTGCTGTTATATTTTTTTTTTCTGGGTTTTAGTTCTTTTAACTGTTTTTAGTGGTTAATGAATAATTAGTGCTTGTTATATGTACTTGCGTTTGTTGGGATTGTTTTTGCAGCAACTGGGTCCAGTACATTGCTTCGTGCATTCTCTTAGTCCATTTATTACAGACATTATAGGAAATGATTTTCTTCTTTTTAAAATAATTGATTAGTGTGCAAATGGAATTCTCAATGAGATTAAGAATGTTGGCAGAAAAATATCTGATTAAACTTATCTCAGTCAAGCCTCAAATGCAAGCCTAATCAGGTTGGCCACATGAGTTGTTTTTCGAATTCCATTACAAAAACTAATGTTTCGCATAATTGAGTAGAAGTTAATATATTAGAATCATAATCTTTATAAAATATCTCCTTGGATTTCATCATGTAACATACGATGCAGCCTTTTCTTTTTTCTGGCCCCTGGATTAAGGCAATGATGTTCCGTTTATTTATTCCTTATGAACAAATGTGTTCCCCATTGCAAATTTCTTTCTCATATTGCAGTCCCTGCTATTGATGCTAAAGTTCAGATGCCTCAAAGATGTCTTTTGTAATGTTGATTTTATTGTTATTTAATCGTAGACTTCTTGAAGGCATAGTTTGCCTTTTACCTCATCACCTTATAATAGATCTATATTCTGAACAAGGCCTACACCTTACTCATCGTGTGTTCATTTGAGATTTTCAGCTGAAAATTTATTGCTCATATGAACAGTGATTCTTCCATACTACAAAGAGGCAAAAAAGGAAGGATCAGAAGGAAATTCAAACAAAGAAATAATTTTCCGGCGCCATGTGGTTGACCGTATGCCAATTGATTGTTGGAATGATGTTTGGCAAAAGTTGCACCAGCAAATAGTCAATGTTGATGTCCATAATGTGAATGCAGTCCCTGCAGAAGTCTACTCCACTGTTGCAACTGCTGTCATATGGGCAATGCGACTTGCTCTTTCTATTGTGTTATATCTCTGGATTGATAATATGACGAGACCTATTTATGCGAAGTTAATACCTTGTGACTTGGGAAAGCCGAGCGAAACAGTTAGGCAGCCACTCAAGCGCCGTGCACTTGGGTCATTAGGCAAGAGTAGGTAAGTGGAAAATTGTCAGAATTTAGAAGCTTTGCTTAAACTATATTTAATTTAAAATCAAGAAAATAATAGTGTGGAGAGTTGGTTTCCTAATAGTTGTTATCTATTATCCATTGCCAGTTTAGAACTTTGGTAACGCTAAAGTTAATTGATGGACTACCATCCAGTGATCATTTTCATCTACTATACGGTCCACAGGCTTGCATGTGTTATCTAGAAATCTCTTACTAGTTGTTTTCAAAAGAATCATTATTCTGTTTATGGAAATTAATTCAAATTTGATTAGATCTTCCAAGCTCCCTTGAAACTTCTGTTCGTGCATGTATTCTCTATGGTTTCTGAGTTAATTGTTACAAATATTGTTGTTTCCGGAAAAGGGATTTATTTAATGTTTACTATTGCGTGTCTTAACATTGTTACAGTTTTGCAATTAAATCATGACAACTTTAGATGGTTTTGTGAGCATTTTGGTTTTTTTTCCCCCCGCAATGATGCACTTGGGGTCTAATTTCTGACTTCCTTTCCACCAGGGCAAAGTTTATATCAGCAGAAGAAACCACCGGTGTTACCTTTGATGATTTTGCTGGCCAGGAATATATAAAGAGGGAACTGCAAGAGATTGTACGCATTTTGAAGAATGATGAAGAGTTTCAAGATAAAGGTATCTATTGCCCAAAAGGTGTCCTTCTCCATGGGCCTCCAGGAACTGGTAAAACACTGCTCGCTAAAGCCATTGCTGGTGAAGCAGGACTGCCTTTCTTTGCTGCAAATGGCACAGATTTTGTAGAGGTGTGGACATACTTTACATCTAAAAGGAATAGCCATTTCTTTTGTTTCATGGTTTTGGTTGTTTTCTGTTGTCAGTCTCTGTTGATAGGATAAAGTTCACATTGCTTCCTTAGTAGCTAATTATCTTTTTCATGAAGCACCACTTATTTTTGCTTATGTAACTACTTCACAAGTTTGATAAATTCCGAGCTACTCGTTTGTACTTATGCTCTAACAACTGGCTGGCACTTGTGATTGGCATTGCTTCTTATTCTTGACTTTCACTCTTATTAAATTGCTTCCATTTTCCCTTTTTAGTCATTTTGAACTCTTTGAACTAAAAGAAAATTTTCTAACTAACGAAGTTGACTTTCTAGATGTTTGTAGGAGTGGCAGCATCTCGTGTCAAGGATCTTTTTGCTAGTGCCAGATCATTCGCTCCTTCCATCATCTTTATTGATGAAATTGATGCCATTGGTAGCAAGCGTGGTGGACCTGATATTGGTGGGGTAAGATAGTATGTACTATTGCCTGCATTCATTAAGTTTCACTAATGAAATGATATGAACAAAAACATACAGGAGCTTCAGTGGCAATATACAACTGCAAAGGAAATTAAGGAGCTTCCATTTAGTTTTTAAAGTCATACTGACTTTAATAGCAACATGCAATAAAATTCACAGCAGAACTTGTCAAATTAGTCTCTCAACCTTCATGCCACAAGACCAATAAATGACCAGAAAAAAAACTGAAAATATTGCAGTGTATTTGTTTTATTTACTTATTCATTGTGATATCCAGCAGTTGAAGTTTGGTCGAGCAGCACAGCAATTAACATTTTATAAGCCTTTGTTGATATATCAGTGACTTCTGCACACAAACTGGAACATAATTCTTTTATTTCTCTCTCTCTCTCTCCCTGAATTCAGTGCATCCATGCAATTGTTTGTGTAGGGTGGTGCAGAGAGAGAGCAAGGTCTGCTTCAGATACTGACTGAGATGGATGGATTTAAGGAATTTACATCACAGGTGTGCTTGTATTATTTATTTGGGCTGGAGACATTGAATTTTTTTGATCAACAGCTAAACTTGGGTTTGTCAGGTGCTGGTTATAGGAGCAACAAATAGACTTGATATTCTTGATCCTGCTCTCTTGAGAAAAGGTCGTTTTGACAAGATTGTGAGAGTTGGTTTGCCATCTAAGGATGGCAGATTGGCAATATTGAAGGTATTTCTTCAAAATGATAAAAAATTCAAGATCTCTAAATTTGTGTTGACATCATCACTGGGACTTAACTTGTGCAGGTGCATGCTAGAAATAAATTTTTTCGGTCAGAAAAGGAAAGGGACGCTCTACTGCAGGAAATTGCTGAGCTTACAGAAGATTTTACTGGGGCAGAGCTGCAGAACATACTGTGCGTAATGCCTAATGGATAGTTCTACGTATTGAATATGCACAGTTCTACTTCTGATTGAATATCAGTAAAAGGAGATGCTAATTTCTTCATAAACTGAATGACAGGAATGAAGCTGGAATTTTGACTGCCAGGAAGGATTTAGACTATATTGGGCGAGAAGAACTTTTAGAGGCCTTGAAGAGGGTTAGGGCTGCTCTTTTTCTGTCTCTCTTTTTGCACAAAATAACAATTTTTTTCTTAAAATAAATGTGAAAACCATGTTTACTTCCACTTCCAACATTCTCATTTTCTCAATTCATTTGCTATGTGATTGTGCAGCAAAAAGGCACATTTGAAACAGGACAAGAAGATAGTACTGAGATTCCTGAGGAATTGAAATTAAGATTGGCATACAGAGAAGCAGCTGTTGCTATTCTTGCATGCTACCTTCCGGATCCCTTCCGCCCTTTCACAGAGGTAATTGAAGAATATGCTCCGGGGTTGTATTTTGTGATCAAGTGTTGAGATATCTGACAGTTATGTATTTGAATGTATCTCCTCCTGCAGACTGATATAAACTCTATCACCAGCCAGCCAAATATGCGTTATGCAGAAACTGCAGGAAGGATTTTTGCAAGGAAATCAGATTATGTGAACTCTATAGTGCGTGCATGTGCTCGTAGGTTACATGAATCTTGTTCTTGTCCTAAAATATCATTGTTACATACATTTATGTTTAGCATTTGTTTTAAAACAGATTAATGTAGTATGTTTAATGGATCAATGCTGTGAACTTTTGAATATGTTTTTGTTTGTTTTTCTATCATTTTATAAAAGGAAATCTGTTTTGAAAGCAAATAAATGAATTTTTATTCTTCCTACCTAGAGCATTTAAATCAAGCATCCCATCAAAGCAATCTTTGTTTCCCTGCATAATCGGATCATCTTTTGCTTTAAAAAACTCAAGGTTTAAATTTTGGTTTAATTATTGAGCTTTGAGTTTAAATCCTAGATATCCTCTTTTTTTTTTTTTTTTTCAATTTCTGTTGACATTTTCTTTAAGCTTCAAGTTTTGGGGGAGTTTATCATCTGGAAAATACTGACCTAAGGATTTGCTTTAACTTCCAAGAATTCTCCTCAACAATTATTTAATATAACAGTCTTACATTTACATAATTTCACTGGATAAAGACAAAGTGCCAAACAAAAACAAATGGAAAAACACCAAGGAACTGCATGTGGAGTATTATTGGGGAAAGATTTTAATCACAAAACAATTAGAAAGAGTCTCCTGCATACTTCATCTTTTAGGCACCTTCTGACTGTTGGCCTTGATTGTAATTTATGCTTTTAACTCCTATTTAGCAGTCTTCTGAATCAGGTCTCATCACTGAATCATACTCATGGACTGTGTATTAAAAGGCTTTATTGTTGTTTCTTCTTTCCTTTCTTTGTCTTTGTTTTTTTTCCCCTTAAAGCATATAAGGAGTTTTACTGGTAATCTGATGTAGCTAGAGTGATTGAGGAGGAGATGTTTGGGATAAACAACATGTGTTGGATCTCTGCAAAGGCTACCTTGGAAGCTTCGCGCCATGCAGAATTTCTTATTCTCCAAACTGGGATGACAGCATTTGGGAAAGCATTCTACAGGAAACATAATGATCTTGTGCCCAATGTATATTTCTGGGAACCAATTGCCAAATCTGTTAGAGCTTTATGCACATTTTTGAATAGATTTTCTGAATGCATATATTGCATTTGTAATTTTTTATTTTATTTTTATTTTTCACAACAGCTTGCAGCTAAACTTGAAGCTCTGCGAGATGAATACATGCGATACGCTGTGGACAAATGTTCATCTGTCCTGAGAGAATATCATTCAGCTGTAGAAACAATTACAGGTTACATTTTTGGCTTTATCAATTTGTTAATAAGTTATTTGTTGAAACTTGGTCATTTGAGGCATTTCTATATGTGAAATGCTTGATATCTGTTGGCCTCATTCCTTCATTCTGTGCAGACATTTTACTTGAGAAGGGACAGATAGAAGCGTCAGAAATTTGGGACATATACAAAAGAGCTCCTCGAATACCTCAAGTGAGTTCTTGACCTTATCCTTGAATATGATTATTTCAAGTTGCTTATTATAGAAATTGAGTTTAGAATTGGTCTACGATTTCTTTTTGAATTTTCTTAAAACACTATTATCTTGACTGTTACTATCCTGATTTGATTTATTTGATTTTAGTTTTATAGTCTGGTTCTGCAGAAATTTGTACCAGTTGTTCTCTTGTGTCATTTAAAAATAATTTGGGACATGTTACACAATATTAAACTTGTGAAGTGCTTGCAGAGTATAAAATACATGTTTATATGACGATGTCTTACATTTACTAGTAGACATTTTAAGGGGGATAGGTCAAATTATACTGCAACATCAAATTCTGATGGCACTTGCAATATCTCAAATAAGTGGTGATGAAAATAATTAGGTTACAAGTTTTGTTTAGATAAAGGAAAACCTGTAAAGGAAAAAGGGTAGACCAGGGAAGGAGAAGTTGCACAAAACATCAAGGTTCATGGCAGCTCCTCTCCTTCTCTGCTCTCATGCTTGTTCAGTTAACTTGTCATGCCACAGTTTCTAGATGTTTAAATAATAAAGGGTTGATGATTGGGATATTTATGATGATTTAAGCATTTTAATTTCTGTATTCTATTACTCGTTATTCAGCCCGCTGTAAATCCTGTTGATGAATATGGAGCCCTAATTTATGCTGGACGATGGGGGATCCATGGGATTACCCTTCCTGGGAGGGTTACATTTGCACCTGGAAATGTTGGGTTTGCAACCTTTGGTGCACCCCGCCCTATGGAGGTAATGAAGTCGTGTGAATTCCAGTAGTCCACATTAAATTCATTGTCGTGCTAGTAATGCTGACTGTTTCTTTTTCAAATGGTTTCGTGAACAGACACAAGTTGTCAGTGATGAAACTTGGAAGCTAATGGATGGTATCTGGGATCAAAGGGTTCAGGAAATAAGATCTGAAGCTTCAATGGAGATTGAAGAAGACAAGGAGAGGCCACAACTTTTGATGGCCAGCCATTTCCTTTGAAAACAGATGGGTTTTTTCTTAGATATAAAAAAGGTGGGGGTTTTTTCTTCATTGTTTGTATTCAGTTACTTCTCATGCTCTTTCTTTCTTTCTTCCATTGTCTTTCTGGGTGGTGGAGTTTCATGAAATGCATAAAGACAAGCAAATGATGCGCACTGTCCATTCTAGTCAACTCATAGAAGACATTTCCCTTCCCTTACAGTCTCCTTTTCCTTTTTGGTCAGTTACATAAACTTGTTCCATAGGCAAGATGCAGTTGCTTCTTGCCATGAAGAAGGGGCCTCAAAATTTTCAGGGGAAAATGAAAAGGAAATAAAACTAAACCACTTTCTGTTATTTATTATTGCTCTGTAATTGTAGTAGGAAATTCTGGTTTGAACCACTGGCATTTTCTAAGAGTTTATTTTGTAAAATCTTATCCTTGTTTTGATAAGTAGCATAAAGTCTTGAAAAATCATCAGCAAGCTCCACCACCCTTGAATCCTCCACGCTTGCCAGAGGCTGGATCAACCTGGAAGTTGGGTTCACTGTCTTCCCCCAAGAACATAATTAGTGAGCACATACTTGGGCTGGACAAGTTGTCAAACCAAGTTAAGTGTTGCATGGAATAGGAATCAAGCATGTTGATATAGAAACAACTTTGTTGTTATGATATCCGCTGAGCATTTTTCTTTTTCTTGGTGACAGTTTATGGTCCTGCTGCCACAGTCTTGTTCGCTAACTTTGTGGCTGTTTATCTTTTTCTACAATATGATTGAAGCTTCTTTTCTGTTGAAACAGTAGCAGCACATTATTTTTGTATACTCAAAAGACATGCCACTAATATGTTGGTCTGAGACTCTCAGCTCCTATGTGCAGGTGGACTTGCAATCTCACAAAGGCTATGTCTCCACGGTAACAGGTCTTTTACTTGCATTATTATCATAATTTTCCAAGATTAAGCAGGATTGTCAAATCTGAGAAAGGGTTGAATTCAGTCAATCTCAAAGATACAGGTGCTAATTGTGAATCCATCAGCCGACAATTTGTTCAGTATCAACTGTTGCTGGATGCTATGATTACTACACGGGCCAGCATGGAAGTGGGAAATGGAAAGACTTTTTTCAGTGGTCGATTTTTAATTGGTTGCTATCAGTTTAGATATCTAGGCAGATCAATTATTTGAATCTTAGCAAGTCAAAGCTTACCAGAATTAAACAAATTGGTGAATTTGTGAATCATCTTCAATTTGCTACCATCCCATTATAAGTCGATGCAACAAGCCAGTTGACTTGTCCATCACTAGTTTTCATTATAGAAGGACTCGCTGTTGCGTCCCCTTTGTAATTACTTCTGTGAACGACATCATCTGCAGATTCAAGGCTGTTGAACTCGAGGCCCCTTATATTGACAATCCCAGGATGTTTAGTATTTTCCAATGGCAAGAAAATGAATATTGCCACTGCTTTCTCTACCCATCAGGTCCTTCAATCCCTTTGTCTTGTAAGTCCAACTGCCAGTTTTCCAGTTGAAGTGATACAGTGGAAGAAATCTCTGGCCGTAAATGGCTATAAACTCGATAGCTGTAAGAATGAACTTGAATTCCTCATCGGACATGTAGCAAGGGAAGCTCACTCTTGTTCGTCCTGGCTTTACCCCAACATAACCCTAGAACAAAACATCAACATTAGTACAGTTAACAAGGAACATCGAATATTTATAACAACTGCAATTAAAAATAATTTTTGGCAGCATTTTAATATCTAGCAACTTTTACAAGTAGCCCCGAGCCAGTGCGATCAGAAGTTGAATAGCGTTTTTCTGGTAAATGTCTAGCATGGATTTGCAGAGAGACTTCTCAAATATTAATGTTGTTTACAAGTGATTGAAAAACAAGAATATCTTATAAATGAAAGCAGCTATTTGGAGAGCTATTACCTCTTCAATGGTAGATCTAATGGCAAGGGAGGAGCCCTCATTGCATGGAGCAAAGTATGACCATAAGGACCAGCACAAGCACACCCATCACGAGCTTGAATACCAAATAAGTCTTTAAGGACTGCTGCAACAAAAGATCCATGGAGAGGCTTGTCTCTCTTGTTTCCTGTCTCTTCCCGCATGTAAAGAACCCCCATATTCCTTCTATCCTTACTATCACTCCTAGAGTTTGTAGTAGAGTATACGAGGAAGGAATCAATTTAATGATAAATATTTTTACCATGATATCATGATAATCTTATAAAAAATAATGTATAGTATTTTTTAAAAATAATTTTATTTTTAAAAATATATTAAAATAATTCTTTTATTTTTTTTATTCCAGCACATTAAAAATACTAAAAAAATTAATTTAATATTTTATAAAACTAAAAATATTCTTAAAAAGTATTTTAAAACATAAACATAAGCTATGTAAAACACCTTTGATGATTTACATTTTACACCACTGATTTTCCAAGTGAAAATAGCGTCACTCTTTAAAAAGGGTATGATTGTGATTGTAACTTGAAAGCCACTTTGCTATTTTTTGGAATACCAAACTCTTATTTTTGTCGAAGAGGCAAGTATTTGCCTTGCAGAGTTTCCTTTCCTGTCACTTGCTTCACTTCTCCGGCACGCTTTCCTTCTCTCAAAACACCCACTTCCTTTACCTTTGGTCGTCGTCGTCGTCTTTCAAAAGGGTATGATGGTTATTGTAAATTGATAGCCACTTTGCTATTTTTGGAATACCAATCTCTTATTTTTGTCCAAGAGGACAAGTATTTGCCTTGCCTAGTTCCCTTTACTGTCACTTCACTTCTCCGGCACGTTTTCCTTCTCTCAAAACACCCACTTCCCTTACCTTTGGTCGTCGTCGTCTTCTTATTCTTCTCCCTTTTGGCCTCCAAATTTCCCTTTCAATCAATTCTTCCATTTCCTTCTTCTCCCAAGCAAGCAAATCCATTATTCCCCCACTTTCTTCCTCTTTTCCCGTATCTTTTTTCATCCTTTCCTTCCAAATCAACTACTCAATAGCCACACTTTTCTTGACCTTTATCGCTAGCATCCCACTCACTTTATTTTTAAAACCCAACAACCCAAAAACTTAAACCAAAACTAAAAAAATCATGTTTCCTTTTCTTGTTTCAAAATCCGAATTTTGTCAGTACTGGTAAAAGCCCAGGTAATGACTGTGGATCTGAAGAGAGATTTAAGATTTCACGATGAAAGTTTGTTAAGATGGAGGATTTCTAATGAATCATTGTTGTATCGAGATTGGAAGTTAAATGAGTCTGTTTTAAGTTGTGTTGAAGTTGATAATGAATACCCATCTTGATAAGAAAGAGGAGGAGGAGGAGGAAGATAGGTAAAGTTTTATTTATATGCAATTTGTTTATTTTTGTATTTTAAAATTTTTTAATTTTAAATTATTTTTTTATGATTTTTTATATTTTATGTTAAAAATATTATTTTTATATAGTAGCTACAATAGAAGAGAAAAATGCTTAATATTTTTAGTATTTTTGAAAGTATATTTGTTTTTTAAAAATATTAAATTATTGTTTTTAAATCTTTTTTATAATTATAATATATTAATATAAAAAAATTATTTTAATAATTTTTTATATAAAAATATTTTTAAAGATTATTTTACACTATAATTACATGCATTTATTTGAGCACATAGTCGAGAGAGAAATATTATGGATAGACAGCAGCAAGTAACAATAAACTATAAAAAAAAATAAAAAAAAATGTGTATATTTTCTTTTATATATATATATATCAATGTGATACTAATTAATACCTCAATAGAAGAAAAATTGACATGCCAACATGACTCCACACAGGAACAATCAGTAAGTAGTAGCCAACAGCAGGAGGTGGAGGAGTACTAGACTCGGAAATACAAGAGGTCAAGGTCTATTTCCCGAGGAATCTTTCGTTGGGAAGGGAATTTGGGAAGCAGATTCGCAATGTGTTTAGCCCTCGTAAAATATGACGCAAACTTGTTGGTATCATTATTGTTTTCTTTGTCTACTGGGTTCTTGAATTCGTTGTTTCTGAACGTCCAGCTACCTGTTTTCCAATTGAAGTGATACAGTGGAAGGAATCGCTGGCCGTAAATGGCCGTAAACTCAATCGCTGCAAGAATGAACTCAAATTCCTCACTGGACATGTAGTAGGGGAAGCTAACTCTTGTCCAACCTGGCTTTACTCCAACATAACCCTGCAATTGAAGCATCAGAATTATATTAATGGCATCAAACGTTGACATTTAGTGAAATCACAGCAAGCATCAGTGCTTTAGCAGCAGTTGATTGAACATTGTCGAGAAATATTAAAAGAACTATCTACCTTATTTATGGCAGATCTGAAGGCTAGGGAGCCTGGCTCATTGACATGGAGCAAACTATGACCGTAGGGGCCGGCACAAGCACAGCCACCTCTAGCTTGAATGCCAAATAGGTCGTTAAGGAGTGCTGCGACAAAAGGTCCATGAAGAGGCTTGTCTCTTTTGTTTCCTACCTCTCCCCACATGTAAAGAACCTCATCGTTGATGTTTTTTCTATCAGTTGTGCTGCTCTCATGTATCATGCGAGTTGATGAAGAGTTTGTAGTGGAGTATATGAGGAAGGACAGTATAGCTTGTCGCTTAGCAGAAGTGTTACCTAAAACCCATATATTCTTGTTTGGGAGAAGCCTGTCGAGTGCCTTTGCGATGTACATATTCTCCTGCTCTTCAATCACTCTGTAGCTAATGTATTCTTTAACCCAGAAAGCTAATGCTGCTCTAATGGTTTGAATTATCTGAGGAGTTCCTCCGTTCTCTCTCTCCTCTATTTCATTCAAGTACAGTGTATGCTGCAATTAATGAAGAAACTTTAATTTAGGTTGACATCCCACTTTTTATCCCATTGATATGAAGCAAATAGAGGAAACATGTAAGGCATACCTTTTCACAGAAGCCATTTACAAAATCAACAGTTCCACCTCCACAAGTTGATGGAGCTGAGGATCCTAGCTGATAAAGGGCTTTGCTCATCAGAAGTATTCCCGGTGATCCGGGCCCTCCTAGGAATTTGTGTGGGCTAAGGAAAATTGCATCATAACCATCAATCTCTCCGGATCTCATATCAATTTTCACGTATGGACCACTACATAAATATATACATGTATAAACCAAGAAGTTAGTGCTTGATGATGCAATAAACAATTACAAAATATAAGTGCATTTCAGGCATAAATGGTTAAAAAAGGAGAAGGAAACACAAGAATAAATTTTGTGTTACCTTGCAGCAAAATCAAAACAAGCAAAACCACCATGTTGATGAAGAAGTTGAGCAATTCCTCGAGTATCCGAGAAAATCCCAGTCACGTTACTACAAGCTGAAAAAGAACCCAAAATAGGCCTGTTTGCATGTTTATATGATTCAAGTCGTTGCCTTAGATCTTCAATGTCTATCAAGCCATTGTCGTCTAAACCTATCTCTATTACTTCTGCCAAGCTTTGCCTCCACGAGAGCAGATTCGAGTGGTGCTCATAAGGACCAACAAAAACCAACCATCTCTCTTCGTTACTTAGGCATTTAATTAGCCTATCTCTCAAAGTTGATGGCACAGCAATGGCCATTACTTCTTGTAATCTCTTAATGGCTGCGGTTGTGCCTGAGCCACAAAACATGACGGCATCATCTTGGCCACCACCTAAGCACTTCTTGATATATTCGGCAGCTTCATGCAACATTTTTGTGGTCTTATGTCCCACATGACTGTCACTAGTATGTGTATTGCCTGTACACATTAATCCCTAATAATTAACGACCGAAAAATAAATTTATTTTAACAAGAAAGCTAATTAAGAACGTTATAAAATTGTATGTTTAATTTCAACTGTGGTAGAAATCCAAGTGTCATTAAATTATATTTGCACATAAATTAAATTCAAAACCAACCTGTTGACATTAATTTAGAGCATATACATCTCAGGGCTATGTAATTAAATATGTACACCAGATACTTTACTTGCGCCTCGCCGTGATCCATAAGAAATGTATTTGTTAATAAATAAAAAAATATAAAACTGGAAAAATTAAGAGGCAAATACGAATCAAAATATTTAATCTTGCAAGATGAGATATAAAAAATCTACTTAAGCTAGCTTACATTTTATTTTTCATGAACTTTCAAGGTAAAAAAACATCTAAAATGAATTCCCCTAATCAAATGAACCTACTGTTTTGGTGGTCTAAATTAATGTCAACAGTGTTTTTTTCTTTCTATTGCTGGAATCCAGCAACTTCTCTCTCTCCTTTCTCAACCAAGAACTAAAAAATAAAAAAAAAAAATTTTGTATCAAAATTAAATTAGAAAAAAATGAGGTACCAAAATTTTAAAATTTTATGTAATTTTTAAAGTTAGAGTACTAAAATGTATCTTTTCTGAAACTTTTCACACGCCACCATGTTTGTTGTCTTTTTTATTATGATATATTTTCTTTTAATTTAACAATTGACTAAAAAATTAGAAGTAATTGACTTTTAATTAAAATTAAATTGCATAAAATAAAATCTTAAGGATCAAAATAAATTTTAAAAAATATATAATGTTATCCATAATATATTTTGTGTGTGGATGTACAATGGCAACTACTACGGGAAATTCCCACTTGTTTTAATATTTAGGATAATATATATGGGCGCACACACAAAATAATTGTGGCAGCGTCTTTGCTGACGAAAGATATAGTAGTGTGTATTCAGGAATAAATTATCTTTAAATAAATAAATAAAAGATTTATTTTATGCAAATGGTTGCAAGAAAAGAAGGAAAAGATACAAAATCACCCGATTAACGTCATGTGAATGTACTTTCTTTGCTTGACAAAAGTTCTGGTCAAACAGTGCTTGAAGAAACTGAACATTCTTTGTTGACAACTTGACATACATTTATGATTATTTTAGAGAGTGATTTGAGATAAAGTTTCAATAAAAATAAAAAAGGAATTGATTTAATATAATATAATTAAAAAAATCTGGTTGACTCGCAACTTGTTCATCCAATAAAAATCCAGTTAAATTTAGTTTAATTTTTTTCAAATATCATTTTAATAAAAAAATTAAATTAAACTGGTTCAACCATTCTATCTATGATCAGGTACTTGGGTTTTATGTAAAAAAACTACGATGCTCTTAAATCTTGCATATTCCAATAGGATCATGGAAGGTTTCAAGTGTGAATCCTACTCTTGCTGACTTGAAAATGGAAAGACGAAGAACTATCAAGTCTATATATAGCAAAAAAAAAAAAAACAGAGAAAGCAATAATAAGAAGTTACCATAAAAAGGGAGGACGTTGTTGATGATAAAATTCTCGATATAGCGAAGAGATCTCCCGGAGGCAGTATGATCAGCATAGGTGAGTCTTCTCTTTCCAAAGGGAGAATCAAACTCTACGTCATCACCAATGATTTGAGAGCGCAACCATGCTAGCTTTTTATCTGTGGTGTTGCTCTTCGGGGCACCGATATCTAGTGTCCTGAACGATTTCGAGCAACGGAAAAGATCTTTAGCAGAAGATGATATCAAAGAAGATGAAGAACTACTGATACCAGTAGTTGTAACTGATGGTGAGACGTCGTTTGCCAAGATGGTAGAAGTCCAAGTATTTTTCGAGGGCATAGCTTGAGCGCTAGGAGTGGTCTCTCTCTGCATGGATTGCTCAAGCTCCATCTCCATGTTACAGAACTAGAAGGAGATGATGATATGTGAATGGTAACTGGGTTGATGATGAACAAGAGTTTGATGACAGAAGAAGAAGAAGAAGATGATCCGATGATGATAAATGGATTATTTATCTGGAGAATGCTTGAAAATTAAAGAGTAGTTATAGAGAAATATTAATATTTTTTCCTGTGGGTTAAAGGTGGCGGCAAAAGCTAACTAATTCGAGCGGCTTTGCGCGTCAATTCCACGTATGGCCAGCCCGCGGTCTACGACCCTCTGTATTGTCAACCGAAAGGGAGAGAAAAACCACGCGCATTGAAATGTTGCTTTAGTTTCCGTCAATCTTTTTGTTCGGAGCCCAATAATTAATATCTCGAATTCTAATTAATTAATTATGATGCCTAAAGTGTAGGATCTTGATCATAGGAATAATTACATGGAAAATTTTTGAACGCCATAATATTTTTCTTTTTTATGTTGAGCAATTTATATTTTACATTCAGGGTCAACCCAATTTTGTATTTTAATAAAAATATAAAAATAACCATGCATATTAATAACTCAGGTCTCTCTTCTTTTTCTTCAACCAAAATTTGTAAGGGCATTTTGGGTATCGCATGTTTATTTTTGTGTTTTAAAAACATTTAAAAAAAAATTATTTTTTTATTTTTTTTTACTTCAAATTAATATTTTTTTAGTGTTTTCTTAATGTGCTGATGTTAAAAATAATTTTTAAAAAATAAAAAATATATTATTATGATGTATTTCTAAATAAAAAATACTTTAAAAAATAACCATAACCACATTCCCAAACATATCCACGTGAAGTGCGACTTTTAATACCAAAAGGAAAAATATTATTTCTTTCAAATCTTGTGAGATTTAAGGTAGTTTTCTCATAATTTCTTCTTTGTTCCAAATTGGAACAGCTTAAACTAATCCTCTGCCGCCCATCTGTGTTATGTTGGGGGTGGATTTCAAATTAATTTATATCCTAAATGAAAAAAAAATACAACTTCATTCTCGATGCCTTTTCATATATCATAAACTTTTTTAATTGAGAAACAAAATGATGTTATTTATGATTTATAAAATAAATTAAACTAATCTCTTCCGAGCATCATGAAACTTGTCGCCTAATGTGGCAAACAACTTGTCGCAAGTTGGAATTTTTTTTTTTTTTTTTTGGTGATGAAAAAACCAGGGAGGGGGACCAAAATACCTTATCTTGCATTGAATTGGAGAGCTTACACGTTTGTTCTAAAAACCAAAACATGATGCACACGACACGCATTCCAAGCAATCATGGGGAAGATGGAAGGCAAGCTTTCGAATTCATAAATATTTTGGTTGTCTTCTTCAACTCCATAACTACGTACCCAGTTCCTTAATGGCAGCATGGTGTCCTTCACATGAGTCCAACCCTCCAACTCAAGGGCAGTTCAGAGTTGAGAGACCCTTCCACTCAAGGGCAGTTCAGAGTTGAGACTCACAATTCTTCACCTTATTGTGTGGTTAGGCACTTTGCATGAAAAGGAAAAGGCAACAAGCTGCATTTTTCCATCTTTTGTCCATTTGGGCAGGCCACATATGGCCGGCCCGCAGTCTATGACCCTCTGAATTGCTAGCCAGAAGGGAGAGAGAGAAAAAATGTATTTCCACGCGCATTGAAATGTTGCTTTAGTTTGGTTGGGTGGTTTTTTAAAATATTTTTGATTAAAAATATATTTTTTATTTTTAAAAATATTTTTAACATTAAAATAATTTAAAAATAGTAAAAAATAATAATTAAAATAAATAAAAAAATTAAAACTTTTAATTTTTTTAAAAAAACTTTTAAAATACAAAAACAAACCAATCTTCTTAGCCTGAACTTTTAATTTAGTTTTAATTTAACAGCTCTGAAAGTATAAATTTTATTTATTTATGTAAAAATTATCCAAAAACGCCAGCAGATTGTAAGAGAAAAGGAATTAAAAAGGCGAACTCATTAGTCTTTGAAGAAGAAGAACAAGGCTTTTGATAGGGCAAACTCGCAAGCGCCACGTCACAAACTCGCTTGAAACGCGTGTGTTCAAAATCAGGAGGTAGCCCACTTTTAATTAAAGCATAACCCGTGTGCCTTAAACCATTTTATTTTTTTTTTACTTTATTGTTATAAAAAAATATTTCAAAAGATGCCTTATGACTTCCCGGAATCAGTTACCTTCCCTCATGGGCAGAAATAAATAAATATAAATGGTTATCGAGTCGTCCGAGTCAAATTGTTTTTTAAAAAATCAAAACAACATTGCTTTAGTTAAAAAAACAAAAGTCAATAGGTTGCAACCAGGTTTTTGACCGGGTCTTGCAGGATTAACAGGTCGCCGGGTCATACCGGGTTTTTCCTTTCCCTGTTTTTTCTTCAACCCGGCCCAGTTCCAGTTCCAGTTCCGGATCGGCCGGGTCCTGGGTCGACCCGCCGGGCTGAGCCAGGTTTTAAAACTATGGTTTTTTCTTTTCTCGGCTTGAATATTTTTAGCTCAATATAATTTCTTGTTGAACTATGATTGGTCATCCGATGAGTGCATGATATCATAAGAAGTCATTTTAATAATTTGTTAATGAAACCATAAATTTATATATAAAAAATGAAAATATAATAAAATCAATACTTTATCATTATAAAAAAAAAACTCAAGTGACAATTCAAATCTAGTTGGTGCTTTATTATTCTTAAAAACCGAGAATATAATGGATTATGATCATTAACAATGAAGGGTGCTTGATGTTGGGATTGAACTGTGGTTTTGTAAATTTTTTTATTTTTTTAATAATTTTTATGTGCTAAATCTGCTAGTTAAGATAATCAGGGTTACCTCGTTAAACTCATAAACCGAGTCATTAACTCCACAAAGTTAATAACCTAGTTTTTTTAATCATTTTTTATTTAACTAAATTTTTAATAAATAAATTATACCGTGATGTTGAGATATTTTTTTTATACTGTAATAACCATATAAAATAAATATTAAAACAAATTATCAACTCTAAATCTCCATAAATATACAATATAAGATCTAAATTAAAAAAAAAAACAAGTAAAAAAACACCATATTTACTATTATAATTCATAGTCCGAATGAATATAATAAAACAATGTTTCCCTACACCTTTATATTTAATTAATATTGTGTAAAAAAAAAAAATACACTTGTGTCTAACAAGAACTTCTAAACCTATAATTAATCCAAGCCCACAGCATATGAAGTCACATGTGATTTTCTTTCCATAAAAGCTATGTATATTGTATTTAAAATTATTTTTTTTATATTTTTGGATTATTTTGATGTATTGATATTAAAAATAATTTTTTTTTTAAAAATATATTATTTTAAAATATTTATAAGTAAAAATATAATTTAAAAAACAATAAGCTAAACACTAACTTGAAATACAGGTCATTAAACACCTTGAAGTAGACAAGCTGTTCTCCAACTATAAAGCATCTTAAGAAATATTATCTGTTTATATGTGCCGTCTAACTGAAGGCATTCAAATATGTTGGCCAAGTCCACAGAGCTTGCATCCATAGAATCCAAAAGAATATATAGCAAGAGAAAGATAACTGGAAAAAAAAAAAAAAAAAGGAAAGAATTTCATTCTTTTAATCTGAAATTGGTTTTGAATTTTTCTTCTTTTCCAAAGCTATAAGGTTCTCTTCCTCCATGTAGTTTCAAGCAACACAATACATATATATTCTTAAAAAAGAATTTTCAAAATATGGTTTTTGTTTTTCAAACATAAAATCTAAAAGTATGTAATAATAATAATATTATTATTATTATGCTCGCCACATTAGAAACTATCAAAATTCAAACAAAAATTCAAACATTTAACTTATTATCAAGAAAAATGAATCCATCCTTTTCTTTTATTTTTTTGAAATACCAATGAACAATAAGTCTTATAAATAATTTCTTCTTACCTTTGATTGGTTACATAAACATACACAAAATATCATGTCCACTTGGTTTAAATTTACCCAACGATCCCTTTCAATATGTCAAAGAATCATCCGAACCTAACATTTTAAGCTGTTAGATGAGACCTCAATATATGATTTATATAATTTTCTAACAAATTTTCTCAGGTAAAATCTCTTTGAGCTTGAACTTGTATAAACTCACACTATCTTATATTTAATTTTTATTAGATAGAAAGAGAGTGGTGAGATTCGAATTCGTGACTGCTTGGTCATTAAATCTCTGATATCACGTCAAAGAACTAGTTCAACTCAATAATATAAGTTTTTAGATAAAATATCAAGACATGATTTATATAATTTTCTAACATCAATTTTATATACTGCTATGTTGGGTCATTGCCTGGGAGTCGAGAAAAAAGGATGTTTCGTACGTCCAAGGCAATGGAGTTGAAGCATCGTTCGTGGTAGCAACCCAGCTGGAACGCTACCATGGACAGAAGTAGTAATGGTGACACCCTTTGAAT
>Ga0307517_10002585_pt1 | contig 28832 bp, 17 predicted proteins | sample 23_EM_MG_FD_194515 | JGI IMG/M metagenome (GOLD analysis project Ga0307517, IMG submission 194515) | Populus trichocarpa ectomycorrhiza microbial communities from riparian zone in the Pacific Northwest, United States - 23_EM | ecosystem: Host-associated > Plants > Roots > Unclassified | place... | reverse complement strand
CTTTCAGTAATAAAACCAGTTTAAAAGATACTAATAACACTAGTAAGCATATATTTAAGTTTGGAAGACAACAATTTTGCCATAATTTTGTACAATCTGTTGATGAGACTGATTGACTTAAATTTTTGAGGAATTAGCACCATAAATGAGGAACTAATCCCTTTAGGGAGTTTTCCACAATGAAAAAAGCTATTAACTATAGCAAAGATGTCTGAACTGAGAAGAGACCATGTCTTTTTGTAAAAGGAGAAAGTAAACTCATCTGGTCCTAGCTAGAGCCTTAGACCCATCACAATCCCGGACAACTTGTTTAACCTTTTCTGTGGTAGGAAGACGTTTTAGCCAAGCCAATCAATAACTGAAAGTTTTTTTGAAACCTGAAGCACCAATGACAACTTTATCAGTATTCAACATAGTGAACAAATGAGAGAAAAAATGAACAGCCGCCTCTTTTACATCTACAGGGGAGGAATAAATCTTGCCATTATATTCAATGTCTCTTATGGAGTTTCTAGACTTCCTCAAATTAGCAGAATTGTGGAAGAATTTGGTGTTCCTATCACCTAACTAGCTTATACCAATTAAGCCTAGAATTGTGCCTCCAAATGCCTTCAACCTTCTTGCGCACATCCCACTGCTCTGAAATAAGACTACTAAGCCGTTGCTTTTCAGATTCTATGAGGCCATGCTGCTGACCCAATCCTTCTAGAGCCTTAATGTCCTGTTGCATAACAAACAATTTTTGATCCTGGTGACCGAAAACTATTTTTCTTGGTATACATACTAAGTTTAATTCTTGTTAGGACTTGAATCAGACACCTGCGCAGGTTTTACTGTCCTTTTATTACTAGGAGGAGAACTACGTCCGTGAATGCATGTGTATATGTATATATATATTTGATCCATTGTTGAGAACTGATGATGCTACTAAATATTGGTAAAGAGAAAAACTTGACCCTGGCCAGATTGATGAATATTGCTTCAAAAAAAACCCAGTCATCAATCGAAATCCCAACACAATCAGATCCTTGGACAAACCCTAACCATATAAAATTAAGAAATTTGATTTGTTACGAGTAGTCGTAGACGAAAGGAAAGTGCAGTCCTTTTTGTTGAAGTATCTAGTCTTATAGCCCAGAGAATAACAAGGGCTTTTGCTTCTGTTGGCTGATGTTCCTCGTTGGCCTGAGTCCACGACTTTTCTCTTTTGCGCTAGCTTGTCCATTTATTATCTGATGCCTTCAGCATTTTGCACTTTGGAACCTTGTTAAACGAAGGAACCCACTGCTTTTTTTCTTGTTTTTCTTTCTTAGGAAGTCCCAATACTTAACCGTTAAGGTATTTTTGGATGAAGTTTTGGAAAATGGAGATTGGAGACTAATCAAAAACTTAAATTAATAATTTCACAAAAGAATTATAAACCCATCTCTTCAATGCCTTTTAAATTTTAATTTTTAGGATAGAAGTTTGGTTGCTCTTTTTAGATAGAAAAGATAAAGATAAAAGAAAACAAGTTTCCTGTATTTCTTGTTCTAAAAGTACCGAGATTTACTCTAAAATTGTTCTAGAGATATATCTAATTTGTAGTTCTAAAGAAAACATGATGTTACTGATATTCATGGAATTCATTTCATGTTTAAGATTTAATCAAACAAATGGCTTCTTCTCTAGTTTGTAGTTCATAATCTCTTCAGATTTCATCTTTCATTTGCTTAGTGGATGTGTGACTCCCACACGCAGACGCATGCTCTCCAACTAACTTGGCATTACATCTCTGTCACTTATGATCATTTCTTATTTTTCTTAAAGCTTTGTTAACTACAATAATGGAACTTAATTATTTCAGAAGAACTGTAGCTTAAGTACCGTACTTCCACTCTGATCTTATTCTAAAGGCATACTCCCGGTGTGATGCAGCACTCCTATAACAACTAGTGGCCGACAGCGGCTCCTGAATGTAAAATCAGCTTCTTCAGTAATGAAAAAGAAAGAGCAGAAAGGAGGATGAAGAGGGCATGCGCTTAATGAAGTGTTTTGTCATAGGAAAATACGAAGAAGAGAAATGATGGCTTGTAACGTTTCGGTTTCGGAGGATGATAAGGGAGATGATTCTACGTAAGGTCTTGCGTCATTCGTCGAATATTAAATTCAGGAACACATTGATATTTAGCGATGTCTCCATCCTATTTGCCTTTTAGAGTTTAATATATGTTGCTGCCTAGCCAATCTAGCTAGCTAGCTAGCTGCAGGACCACTGGCCTTTCTAAAGGCATACTGGGGACTATATGATGAGGCTCCCTCTAGCCGCATATCAACTATGTGGGGACTAGAGAAATTTGATACTGTAACAATGAGGAAGTGGAAATCTTATTAAAACATAAAATCGATACCCTAAACTTTCAGATTCTGGAAATTTCTCCTTTGAAGCTGTACAGGTTTGGGAATAATGGTTTTTACCTTGAAAACTCCAAGTTTTAGGGTTAGTTTCCAACTCTACACAAGTTCACAAATCAATGAGAGGTAATTAGATAAATGCCTAAAGACTTGGCTAAAAAGAACAAAGTTACAGTAAACCACATGGCAGCAACTTCACTGGAATGACGACCACACTCATCATGAAGCAATAAAAGAATTTGTCAGTATTGTAAATAATTACTAAAGCTGGAGTATCCCCAGGAAGATCGCATTCATAATATAGTCAAGGCTATTGGAGATGATTAAATGAAATAATTCTGAAACCAATAAAAGTAGTGCTGCGCATATTATCTTGCAATAAATGCTTCTTTTGCGCCAGAAAGTTGAACTACAAGCTGGCAGGACCTGGAAGACCAATTGGATTCAAGTGTGCCAGAAGAAGAAACTTGTATTTCTGAAAGAAAAGATTTACGGCTCCTTTCAGAATCTGTATAAAACATGAGTTTTCAGATTAAATATTAGATTCTTTCAGTTTTCACCCCTCAAATGTTCATTTCAGAGAACTCTAATGAAAAAAGAAGAACAGATAATGGACAGAATATAACATTATATATATCAGAAATCCATTCTGTTGCCTTTCCAGGAGGATAGAGGTTACTTTGATAATTATGTGGGTCTTTTGAACTTTCAAAATCACTTAATTAATTACTATTAACGTACATGATTAATTCTTTATTAAAATTAGGATATATAGTGTAGTTGATTAGCTAAGCTGCCGTTCATGCTGGCGAACGCATTGATGACTGATCGATTAGTATATTGTTAAACCAAAAAAGACTTCTAATTCATTGGATATCTAACCGTGCAAATGCTCATTGTCTGCCACACAAGCACTTCAAGTTACCTCTGTGCAAAAGAATGGTGGACCATGACATGACGTGGATCATGAACTATAGCGCTGCTCTATCGTCCATCTCCAATTTGACTCTGGTGGAGAAGTCAAATGCTGCATTTCAAGCCTCAGAAAACACCAGAATTTTGATCAAATGGGTGTCTTGAGAAGTTGAAATTTACTTGATATATACAGGGATAGAATATTTATGTCTCATTACCGTAAATGAATGGTCTACTGTTTCTGTAGCTCACCACCTGGCTGCATGAGATGATCACAAGATTAATATAATATCTTTGTTAATCAGTTTTTTATCCTATACTACGTCTAATGTACTTGGTCTAGTGATCATGCTTTGGCCTAGGGTTTTCACCTATCTATCTGTTTGATGTCTGCATCGGTTCTATCATCAGTAGTGCTCTTAGTTGAAAAGATTGCTAGAACTGAAAGATATATAATCTGCATCCCTTTCTGCCTTGGAAGCCTAATTGCTTGCCAGATAGATAAATCAATGGATCTGCCAATCAATTATAATACTTGCTGTGTTATCTTGCGTTGTTGCATATTTTAGATTCTTCAACTGGTCATCTTATGTTATTAAAATAGGTATGTATCAAATATATTAATATATAATTGAGTTTTTTAAATGGCTTTTCACCATTAAAATGCACATAAATAAAAAGACTATACTTACGCTGTTCAAAAAGTTCATTATGAATTTGGATCTTGTAGAGATGCTCTAATAACCATCATACTATCTATTTTCCTGGTGATCAGAAACACGAAGTGGAAATATTGAACAGTATGTTCAATGTATATATGAAAGAATATAATAACTTTTCTACAAAAAATTTAAAAGCAGAAACAGAACAAAATATTGAATAGCAATGATCATCTCCTCCAGTCTTGTTTTCATGAAATATATCTGCAGAATAAAGGTTTTGAACTATTCCTCGCCAGCTGCTTCAATCTCAGCATCAAACAATTGTCACAAATTCAGCTCATCTGTTGATTCTGAGAATATTAATGGGGTAAGCTAGATAGATTCTCCTAGTTGAGTATCTTCTCTTGTACCTAACCTACTCATTTCCCAACAAGATTAACATATAATAAGCAGCATTGACCATTCCACTCCTTTGCTTATATATGTCATTAAAAAAATGAAAGAATCCCCATTATGATTAAAAAAATAGAGTTGACGGATATCCATAATGAATCCCACTGGGATCTGGCATTGAATTTATTGGCTCTTGCAATCCACAGCCTCTTTTTTTCTAATTGAATATATATGACAATATGTGTATGTGTATCACTCTATGATCATATCATTATCATCTGAATCAAAGATTAAAAGAAAAATTAAAGAGCTGACTTTAAATTCTCAGCTGCTGCTGAACTAGAAGTCCTTAATAATTTTAAGAATCAACTAAACAGTTTCTTGAAGGCAACAATTGTAAGGGTTTCCTGGGATCACAAGTAATGTCACATTCAACATTAATCTTGTTTTAGACTTTGAAAACTTGTGAAGAGAACAAGATTGATCTTTCGACGAGACGATGATTACAGGTTTTTTTGGTTTCATATAGCAATACTAAGACCAGATATTTATCAGTATCTTCATTGAACTTGTTCTTTCAAATGAAATAGATGAGAGACCTGAACACATACTGCAAGATTCCAAAACAATACAAAAAGCTTCTGAAAATATATCCAAATCTTGCCTATTATGCCAAGTTCATACACCAATTTACAAGGACAGGTCTATCCACATTGTTTCTTAGCATTCAAATCCAAACCCTATCCATTAAAAAACTGTTACTGATACGGTGCACTTGTTACTGATGAACTACATAGTTTGGCAGTTTATATCAAAATTAATTTTCTGCACGAAGATTGATTCCATTTTCAAGTACCAACATCGAAATGCTGTGATGATCTAAGAGGTAAATTAAAATGGAATTGTCAGAGGTCATTTGAAGGTGGAAATGATTATCATCACCTGAAAAACACATTACTTTCTGAACATTTTCTAGTTAACAAGTAATTAAACTTATCAAACTCAGGCCTGAAATTTTCAACAAGTCACTGAGAGGCACCATTAAAAAGGGTAAAGAGTCAGTAACTCAACTCATGGGAATGAAAAGTGCAGAAAAACTGAGTTCAGGACAGGGAAAAAAAAATCCCACCAGCATGAGGGCTTCCACTCTTATTCAGTACCAAGAGCTTCTACAAGACATGATACTGATGTAGTCAGAGAAGAGAAACTATTGGCTGGTGAAAAAATGGAGGATACTGCTTCCTTGAATCCACCATTACATCATTCAATGATAATAAATAATCAGGCTTTACAAAGGAGCTTTGTGTGGAAAGCACGTAAGCACTAGTCACATTTTCTTAAAATTTCTTTCTGTATTTTTAATCACATTGTGTGCTTTACACCACATCAACTGACATCAGTTCTGGAAAAGGTTGAACACATTAAAAAACCTTGGTAAGCTACAATCACCATTGTTATGAGTATTTAATCACACAGGTTGGCTATAGAATAACATTATATTTTAATGTCAATGACTAAGCAAAGTTAATAAAATATTATTACAAGTTGCAATTAATTCCATAAATCTGCTGATCTCCTGTTATTTTCTATTCAAGATCAATAATTGATGAGATTAGAGTTCACAATCTTGGATTGCTGACACGAAACCCCATTACCCTACCTTATTAGCGTCCGGTTACCTTCTCGAAACACGAGTAGGGATGAAAATCACAGTGACATATCTTGTTTTGAAAATAAATAAATAAAATTAAAAATTATTTTAAAAACATATTTATTTTTTGTTTTTATCTTTTCGACTAAATACATATCTATTGTTTTTTTGTATTTATCATTTCTATACCGAGACGCTAACCAAAGTCAATAATCTGATGGTTCGGACTGGATCTTCATCTTCCTTTTTCAATGATGGGGCCAAGATAGGTTATTAATTATTTGATTTGGTGAAAGAGTATGGTACTAGCTAGGGCTTACAACTTGATTTGATAATTCTCATCTTATAATCAAATACTTTATGCCTAAAACTCTGATAAACAGTGAAATTAATTGTTAATGTTTCCTCAAAAGCAACACATGGAAGTAGGGCCTGCATGCAGCTGGCTATATATGCTCTAGCAATGGGGATTAAAGAGGCACCTTTTAAGAAATCACCTCAGGTTTTCCATTTATCTGGAATCACGATTGATGGCTCTTGAGGATTCCACCTCTGGACCATTATCATAAAATAGCAATTAGATCAGCATGATTGATTATCCTGGACTGTCCTTCTTTGGCTAGACGCGGCGAACTGATCAGAAGGACTGGAAAGAGGTCATGGCCCCCTGGAAGCTTGAGGGGCACTTATTGACATTGGCTAACATTAATATCGTGACCCCATGTGGCGAATATATATGATTTCTTCAGGATTCTAATGGATTCTTGTGGAAAATCCTTGTTTGATGTTAATCATTAGCACCTGTGAAGTTTCTGGTATACAAGTAACTGTCAAATTTTGTTGAACATTGAAATTTTTTCTGGAGGATCAACGAATTTGGTTGAGCATTGAACCCATTTTTGGAAGATGCATGAATTTGTCTTGAAAGATGAAGAGTTTCTTGAATAAGTTCATGAATAGTTAAAAGATTTTTTTTTTTAGTAACCAGGATATCAAAAATTGAGTTTTTAATTTGAAGATATCTATCATAATAGATGGAGATATACTACAAACATATTTTGAAGATGTTTTTATTGAACATAATTTTTTATCTGAATTTTAGATTGGATTCTAATTTTTAATCGGTTATATAAGCCTTGAAGATGATGTTTGATTCAATTTTATTTTTTTTATTTTTTTATTTTCTGTTATTTTTTAATTTCTAGCTACCTTTACTTTTGTCTTAGGCTTTTGATTTTTTCTACCTTGTTAATATCAAATTCAAGCTTATATTAAGATCTGTAAACTCATATAGAGGCAGAACTTATCAAATTATTATTCTAGAAATAATTAAATATTTAAAGACACTTGTAAACCTCATATAAAGGCATAATTACTTACCAAATTATTATTTTAGAAATAAAAATATTTAAAGTTATTTAAGCTAATTCTATGACGTCGTTATATAATTGCTGCTATCCTTGTTCTGCTTACGTTGCATCAACTTTAATTTTCTCTTGATTAATTAGTCCATGCATGAATTAATTTTTAATACTTCATAACCTTTTCTCCCTATAAAAGGCATATGTATAATGAGATCACACAGAAGTGAACAAAACTCTTGATGAATAAAAATAATTGTTTTCCTCCATGCATCTCTCCCTACTAATTTTGAATGAGTTAGAAGCTTGAATGCTTCTAAACTCTTGGAAACTTTTAATGAACGTATCGGCTTAGTGATGGCTTCACTAAAATGGAATCCATTCTGACAAACCCTTTTCAGGTTAGCATCACCTGTCTCAAAACATGAGGCAGTTTAGGGCATCAGATACACAAAACCAGCACTCATTTTAACGTGGTATGGTATTCTGATCAAACTTCAATTTGAACATGGAAATATTATACGCAGCAGGGTCCAGCTTTGCTCACAGCACCTTCTTTGAAAGCACATATATAGATAATAATGGGGGGGTATATGTTAACCTAGTCAAGGTCAGGGTTAAGTTCAAAATGGCTGTGAAGAATCTTGGAGTCAGTCAATAAACTAAAATAATAAAACAGGTTAGATTAAGAATCTTTCTCAAAGGCTGGTTCTTGGTGTTGCAGAACAAGTAGAAAAAAAAATAAAAAATGGAACTGCTACTTTGCTTTACTAGTGGATGTTAAATTCTGTGTTAGAATAATGTCACGCAAGGGCAGAGGAACCTGAACAAACAAGGTTAAACACCTCCATAACATCCAACATACCTTCATTATTAATTTTCGAACTTCGAGATCTCAAATAAAAAATAGAATTCACCATGACTAACCCTTCTCTTTACCACTGTGTGCTAAAGGACTACAAAAGGCCAAAACTATGGCACTGTCTCCAATTTAATCGTGAATATAATTAAAGAGTTTAGTTATATATATGTTCTATGCTGTATAGTTTTTAGCAGTTATGATTCCAATATTTAGTTAGGTCTTATGTGATAAGTCTTGCTTGATGTTCATCAGAACTATTGTGAAGTTGTCCTAATTGTCGATTGAGTATGCACTCCCATTCTTTTTCTTTACTACAAGAAAACTAAAACTTCAAGCCAATTAAAGAATAAACTTTTTTTTTCCTTGCAAGTCCTGCGTGTACAAACAGGATACTCTGGTGGGGTCCCATGCATTCATGTTTGCGCCGTGATTTGTCATTGTTGGTAGAAGATTCTTCACGCGCAATTGCCTGAGAATGAGTATATATATTTTGGCATTGACAAGTACCTGGCATACATCAGCTTCGTTCTGTAGACTCACTAGAGAGCTGCCTGTGCCACGGCTTAGAGGATAATTTCCTCTTTCTTTCTTCCACTCGTGGTGCTACTACTTACCCAGCCCAGATTCTCTTTTTACCACTTTCCTTTTTTTATGTCTTCTTGTCGAATAACAGAAATACCAACCCAACTCATATCCTTCACTGAACAGAATCTTTGTTGCTGCATATGTTCTCACTACAACTACTTCTTCCTGTTGTTCTGTCTGGTTTAGATTTGCTTATAGTACTTCCAGACGCGTATAATATAAGTAAGTTACATATAGTACTCCCTTCTCTTTCTCTCACTTTTATTCACTACTGCTGCTTTCATGTTTTTTTCTTATCTTCTGCTACTTTATGCTTTGAACACAGTGTTTACTGTTGGCCTAGAGAAATGGGTTGTCTTTCTTTCTTTTTTCTTTGGTGTTTCTTGTTAGTTTTTTCTTTTATCTTTTGGTTGCTTTCCATGGATCAATATGTGATAACTGACATCATGGCTTAACTGGTTGCTTTGGTGTTTCTGGGGTTTTGTCTTCTTGTTTCTTAAAATTGTAGCTGGTCATAAATTTGTTAGGTTGTTTTTCTTTTAGACTACAATCGAGGAGGTCAGTCGTATTTTTACTTGCTCATGGTGTAATTAACTTGTATAATGATAGTGTGGTAGGTATTTCTTCCTCTGAAATGCATTTCTGATTGCAGCTGTTCACAAAATCAAATTTTGTTGGCAATGTTTCTGCAAGACGGGCATATTGGGTTTACGGATACAAGCAATAGCAATCCTTCCTGGAAGTTCCTCTTTTTGTTTTTCATCTATACTGTTCTTATGTGTTTCGGATCGTGATAAAAGTTTGCAAATTCAGATTTACTAGGCTTTGTTGGATACAAATCTTGAAGGCAAGTTCTCGATATGGATGATGGAAATGGTCCTAATTTTATTCCTGATTCTGCTTTCGAGAACTTCTCTGGCTCTTCCATGGACTTGGATTTCATGGATGACCTCCTGTATGAAGGATGTTGGTTGGAGACTGCCGATGAGTTCAACTTTTTGCAGGCTGGTACCATATCCTCTAGTGATCTAAATGACCCTCGGCAATATTTTCCTCTTTTTGAGCCCAACAGCAGTAATTCGAATGTAAATTCTCATCAAGAGAACTATCAAGGTGTGGATGAACTTGGTGGGATTGGATCCCAAAACCAGAATATTCGTTCTTTAGACCAATCCGGAAGTTTTCCAGTTGAGAGCAATGAATTGGGTAGAAGATTGTGGATTGCACCAACTGCAACAGGACCATCTTCTCCGGTAAGAGACAGATTGATGCATGCCATAGGACAGGTGAAAGAATGCACCAAGGATAGGGATGTCCTTATTCAGATATGGGTTCCGGTGAAGAAAGAAGGCAAGAATGTCCTTACCACTATTGGCCAGCCATACTTGCTCGATCGTAAATGCCAGAGTCTTGCAAGTTACAGAAATGTATCAAAAGACTTTCAGTTCCCAGCAGACGAGGACTCAAAAGAGTTGATTGGTTTGCCTGGCCGAGTTTTCTTGAGGGAGTTGCCTGAGTGGACTCCAGATGTTCGTTTCTTCAGCGGGGTTGAGTATCTACGTAAAAACCATGCGAAGCAATTCAATATTAGAGGATCCTTGGCAGTTCCTGTTTTTGAACAGGGCAGCAGGACTTGTTTGGGGGTTATTGAGGTCGTAACGACCACTCGAGACATCAGTTATCGTCCAGACCTAGAAAATGTCTGCAAAGCTCTTGAGGTCTGTTTCTTTTTCTTCTTCATCTTCTTGTTCTTATATATATCACATCTATAATTGTTGGTTTTTTTCAAAGAACAATGGAGATTAGCATATGAACACTTGTTATGATCTGTTATATCTAACCAATTAATGTGCCCATCTGAGAACCTTTCTTCATTTAGAGACACCAGTGGGAATGTTTGAAGCTTGAACATGCACTTATCTATCATGCGTAATGAGCATTTTGTTCATTTTTTATATATATATATATATATAAAAAAAAAAAAAAAACTTTTTCATTGACTTTCTGTTGTAAAATATTTTTATATTGAGAAACCTTTCAAAAGCCCCAATAGCCATTGGTTTATTCATAATATAACTTATCCTACCTTTGAACCACAACTTATCCTGCCTCTTTTCCTGTCTAATAAGCATATTGACATGCAGGCTGTTGATCTTAGGAGTCCGCAAGACTTCTGCCCTCCAAGTCTGAAGGCGAGTGGATGATGTCTTCCAAGCACTAGAGACTTAAAAGTTTAAAATTTATGTTTAATGACTGAGATCACATGCATGTTTTTTTTTTGTTTTGCACAGGTTTGCAAAGAGGTTTGCCAAGCGGCAGCTCCTGAGATATCAAAGATTTTGGAGTCTGTGTGCAAGGCACATAGATTACCTTTAGCCTTAGCGTGGGCCCCATGTTTCCGGGAAGGTAAAGGTGGATGCCGGCATTTTGATGAGAGCTATTCTTATTTCATTTCTTTGGTGAATTCTGCTTACTTTGTAGCTGAGAGAGACGACTGGGGATTCTATATGGCTTGTTCCGAGCAATACCTCTCCTTTGGTCATGGGATTGTTGGAAGAGCATTCGCAACAAACAAACAGTGTCTTTCAACTGACGTAGCAGCCTTTAGCAAGACAGATTATCCACTCTCTCACCATGCTAAAATGTTTGGGTTGCATGCTGCCATAGCCATTCCACTACAAAGCTCCTACGCTGGATCGGCTGATTTTGTCTTGGAGTTATTCTTGCCAAAGGATTGCCGTAACACTGAAGAACAAAAACAAATGTGGGACATATTGCCTATCACCGTACAACAGGCCTGTCAGAGTTGGCATGTTATCATGGACAAGGAGCTTGAGGAAACAGTCAACAAGAAAATGGTAGTTGCTTCAGATGAGAGATTTCATAAAGATGAATCTCAGAAATTTGCATCTTCATTGCTCAAAGATTCCTCTAAAGCAGAGTCATCCTGGATTGCCCGTACGGTGGAGGCTCAACAGAAAGGTAAAGGTGTCTCTGTCTCATGGGACCATACAAAAGAGGAACCTAGAGAAGAGTTCAAGGTAAAATCTCAATGGGGTAGGACTCAGGACGATACGTACCACAAACAGGCGTTTCCAGCGTTCGGGCAATTTCAGCAAAATTCTGGACCCAAAAGCAGTATCGAAGCTGGCACAGATTCATCTTCTGCTGGGCGCCACTCATTAGGCAGCATAAAATTTGGTGACAAGAGACGGACCAAGACAGAGAAGACAATTAGCTTGGAAGTTCTTCGACAGCACTTTGCAGGAAGCCTTAAAGATGCTGCGAAGAGTATAGGCGGTAGGAGACTATTTACTACAATAGGAAATACCATATTTTTCTTCCACTGTTTGATTCAAGTAAATATTACGCACTGAGCAAGCAAAAAATATCTAATAAAGAACTTAAAGCCTTTCTTCATCAACGCAGTCTTAGATTTAATGGAGACCTTCTTAGCATATCCACCTGGAAGCTTGACTACACAGTATGTTTGCATAGAGTTCAATCGTTCAGACTTTCTGATTACGAGTAGCCTACTGTACTCATCTATTTCAAGAGTTTGACATTATTTTCTGGAATTGGTTATTGCTTATTAAGAGAGGCAGCAGCCTCATTAAGAAAATTTCTTTAGCCTCTTGTCTCTGCGTTTGGTGCTCATATGTTCATGCTGTTGTTACTTGAGGCCACAGGATGATGAAAATGAGTTTATGCACACATGCCAGACCTGACTGATACTTGGAGAAATGAATTGCATCTAGAAAGTAATCCCAGAATGAGCCTTCTTGACAATGTGCAGTTCTTTTAGTCTCTTGAATTTGTCACCAAACTTTACTTTACCTACTTGATTCTCTTATATTCTCTCTACATAATGTTGAACATTTACTAGCTTGGCATGCCATCTTTTGCTTCTTGATATCTGCAGCTCGTGTCTTTCATTGGATGAGTCTGCTATGCCCTTATTTGCACGATCTGACTTTTTTTTATTTCAGAAAAATACCATGTTGATTCTTTCTATCTATCCAGTGGATAGGCTACGGCCAGAGTGGTCCCTGTTGCTGATCTAGTTTATTACTAATGCAGTGTGCCCCACCACTCTGAAAAGAATATGCAGGCAACATGGCATCACCCGTTGGCCCTCTCGAAAGATTAAGAAGGTTGGCCATTCATTGAAGAAACTTCAACTAGTGATTGACTCAGTACAAGGTGCTGAGGGTGCCATTCAAATGGGTTCCTTCTACGCAACTTTCCCTGAATTGACCTCTCCAAATCTTTCTGGTAATGGTGGTCTTCCATCAACCAAGACAGATGAAAATTTCAAGCAGTTAAACCCTCAACCTGAGAGTGGCATATTTAGTGCTGCACCTAGTGCTTTAAAATCCCCATCCTCATCATGTAGTCACAGTTCTGGATCGAGTATCTGCTGTTCCATTGGGGTAAAGAAGGACACAACCACCAATAATGGCTCAGTTAGCGGGGATCCATTAATGGTAGAGGACCATGGTGATGTGCTCAAGAGAACACATAGTGATGCGGAATTGCATGCCTTGAATCGTGACGAAACAAAGGTTCTCGTAAGATCTCAAAGCCACAAAACATTTGGTGACCTTCCAAGTCCAAAGACTCTGCCGCCCCTCCCAAAAAGCAGTAGTCGCGTTATACGTGATGGGGGTGGCTTTAGAGTGAAGGCCACTTTTGGAGCAGACAAAATCCGGTTCACCTTGCAACCAAACTGGGGTTTCAGGGACTTGCAACAAGAGACTGCAAGGCGTTTCAATTTAGACGATATTTCTGGAATTGATCTCAAGTATTTGGACGACGATCTAGAGTGGGTTCTTTTGACATGTGATGCTGACCTTGAGGAGTGTAGAGATGTCTATAAATTGTCTGAGATCCATACAATCAAAATATCCCTTCATCAACCTGCTCAACCACATCTGGGAAGTTCATTGGAATCTAGAGGGCCACATCTGGGAAGTTCATTGGGAACTGGAGTGCCATTCTAAAGCCACAGCAAGTTTCTAAATTCTAATAGATCATGGCATTTAAGATTAACAGTGTAAATTTTCTTCTTTGGTGACTCTTGGTTTGATTGCCCTGCATCTAGTAGCTTGTGAAATGGCTTGGGATTCTGTAAGCAATTCTTTCCAGTTTCATGTTTGCATTTAGCATTGCAGCCATTGAATCTTATTTTACAGTTCATTGGCTATTTAGAGGAAATAAGGATATATTTAAATCATTGGTTCAAATAAGCCTTTCGATTGCCCATACATCATGTAAATAATATCAGTAGGATTGAATTTCTACAATGGAAATGAATATCTTGTGTCAAAAGGTTATGTACTTGGCTTGGCTTTGCTTGCCATTAGATCTATGCATGCCTCCTAATTGAAATCTATTCCAGGGAGCAGGCTCATTGCTTGAAAGTTTAGATGATTCTCATATTAGCAAAGATGTTTCCAACGTAGTTTGTGGATCCAGCAAGGAAACAGGCCTTGCAAGCATTATATTTCCTGCGTACAGTCTCTCTCTTCTTCTTTTTTTTTTTGGGCATGGAGTTGGTTTTTGTGGGGGTTTTTTGGTCACCATAATCCACTAGTAGTCACCGCTCTTTGGACCTGGCATAAAAAAAATTTAAGCCTGCTCTTACCTTCAATATTCTTATTGAACTGCAAGACACTGAATGTATAATTACATTTCACTTGCCCTCTTTGTGCCAAAAAAGGACCTTAATAGAGACCATTTATTCATCTGAAAGTAACAAAAATGCATCTCATTCCACATGGAGGCTCAGCACTCCATCTTATATTCTATCCAGTAACTATAATAGCTGTTTTGGTGCCTACAGTATGCCCGCATGAGGGAGGAGACATCCTCATTCCCATAGTAACTTAGCAAGTGAAACTACTACCATATTAACAGTTACCTCCAACATCTACAAGAGAAGAACAAGAAGCAGCCAAAACTATGGATATAACTAACATTAAGACTGATGAAGGAAAGGGCTATGAAGAAATCCAAAGCGGGCTCTCACTGTCTAGCAAGTAGTTTCTGCAATTCCAATCTGATGATGCGTAGACCTCTGCAGAATTCTTGTACGGGCTCTTAACTTATCATTAGGCTGATTGGTTCTTGCATTAAAGATAAATTTTAGTTAAACAATACTGTGTCCACTGCAAAAGCACTAATGAACAGGTCAGCATCATTTCTGCAGCCTCAGGTTTGGCATCAAACATACCATCTAGCCACACATCAGATGTTCAGTTTTTGCCCAGGAAACTTCAGCTTCAGTTCCAATTATCCAAATCATTTAACGACTACCTTCCCAGTAATCAAGGAAGTCATCTTTCTGGGGCTCCAAACTTGATATGCTTCCCTGATCCAAGCCTCTCTGTACACGCTTAAGAGCTTTCAGTGCAATTCCACTGCCATCATCTCTGTGAAACGAATCGGTAAGATGATATATCATGGTGAGAATAGAAAAGTAAGTGAACAGATAACCAAAAATTGGAAATGCTTGCAGGTAATCAGAACCTGACTTCAAGAGACAAGATCAGTTTCTATTTCATCCAGTCAAGATGTATTAGTCAATAACTAATACGTGTACATGATATGATCAGAATCTGACTTTTATACCTGTAACTCTTGATTTTAAATACATCTTAGTTCCTCAATCAGAAACTTACAGGGCATTTCATCAAAAAGCAGTTCAATGATTTTCCCACCATGGTAAATATGGTTGATAAAACCAGCCCAATCCAAATTTTGGTTAAATAAATAAATAAGGTCAAACAAGAAAAGTAAATAATTCTTTATCAGCATACCTGTGCAATATGGTCTGCCATTCACTTTCACCATCCTTATTCTTCTTCCCTTGGATGGAACAACTCGCATTTTGATGGACCTTATTTTTTACCTTACCTTCTGAAGCCATTTCCATCATTTTCTCTGCAAGTTCATCAGCCTCATGCTTGTTTCCTCTTTTACCAAGACCATCAATCACAGGCATGAATGATGCAGGATCGAACCAGTATCCTTTATCAATCAACTTGTGTAGAATGCCACTAGCATCATCCAACTTCTCATCTTTACAGAGATGGTCAATGAGATCCTTGTAGAGAAAATTCCCCACATCAAAAGATCTATCTAAGGCAGTTTCAAACAGCTCTTTAGCTTTGACAACTTCACCTCCAACAAGTAACTCATTGAATGTTAAACTGTAAAGGGCCTCCTTGTGGCCACAAACATTCAGAGCAATCTCGAATATCTCATCCACTGCACTAAAATCACAAGCCTTGCAAAAAGCTTTAATTAGTATACTGAAGGATGAAATATTCGGAGAAATGCCCTTTTGCAGCATCTCATCCAAAACAGAAGGGGCATCTTTAACCCTTCCCCCTTCACATAGAGAGCTAAGCACATTATTGTATATTGAGACATCAGGAGAAACCCCTCTTTCTCTCATCTCATCTATCAATCCATAAATTTCAAATATTTGGTTTTTACTCCCTAAGCCCATGATCAATGAATTATAAGTTTGCAGGGTCTTGTTGCATCCTTTTTTCTCCATGTCTTTGAGTACTCGAAATGCAGATGATATCTTACCCTCTTTGCAGAAGCTATGTATGAACACATCGTAAATAGCTGAATCAGGCTGCAGGTTTTTCCCCATCATCTCAATGAACTTCTTTTTAGCTTCACCAACCCTCCCAGCCTTGCATAAACCACTAATTATGGTTGAATATGAGATTAAATCAGGCATGCATTTTTTCCTGCTATCACTATCATCAACAAGGCCGATATATGAGTTCCCCAAGTTACCAAGAGCAGCACTTCCATGAGTCCACATCCCATTTACTATTTCAATTGCTTTGTCTAACTTTCCATTGTTACATAGACCATCAATCACAATATTGCATGTCACTGTATCGATGACGTAACCTTTCTCATTCATCTTTTGCAGCAACTCTTCCGCTTCTGATATTCTCCCCTCCTTCCACAGACTGTACAACAAAATGTTGCAAGTATAATTATTCGGGGAGCAGCCATCCCTCATCATCTCACGCAAAACATTGTTAGCTTCAGATACCTTCCCTGTATGACAGTACCCATGAAGTAAAGTGGTGTAAGTTACCGTATCAGGCAAAACACCGCTGCTTGTCATTAAACGCATCAGCATTCTTGCATCAAAGAGCATCCCATTCTTGCAGAGCCCATCCATCACAATATTATATGAGTATACATTAGGCTCCATGCCCATATCCACCATTTCTTTAAGAACTAACTGAGCCTCCAAGAGCTTTCCAATCCTGACCAAACCCAGCAACCAAATATTGTAACTCTCTCTATTCATTAAATTTTCACTTACTTTCATTTTCTCAAACAGGGCCCTAGCTTCTTCCAACATTCCTTCCTTGCAAAACCCCCCAAGCATTAAATTATACGTAATAATATTAGGCTGAGGAAGCCCTAGCACTTCATCAATTTGCATATCCCTAAAAATTCTTGAAGCTTCAAGAACCTTCCCAGAACTACACAAAGCCGATATCCTAGCATTGAAAGTCACCACATCTGGAGACAACCCATCCTTCCTCATCTCATCCACCAATTTTTCAGCATCATCAGTTTTACCTTCCTTACAAAAACTCGAAATCAGAGTATTATAAACAACCTTATTGGGGGAAAACCCTAATCTCCTCATTTCACCCAAAAGCTCCAAGCCTTTACTAGTAAATCCAGCTCTACAATACCCACGAACCAAAATTCCAAAACTGTACTCGTTCGGTTCACAACCTTTCTCAGGCATTTTATCAAACAACTCTCGAGCATCATCCAAACAACCCGAATCACAAAGCAAACCAATCAAAACATTGAAAGTATAAGTCTCTGGAGACACCCCAGAAGCCACCATATCTTTACACAACCAAGAAACACAATCTACACGGCCCTCTTTAGTACATGATCTAAGGAGAACATTATACAAATAGATAGAAGGTGGGTTTTCAGGGAATCGAAAACGCAACGATTTAAATTGCGAAATGGCCTTACCAAAAAGACCCGATTTCGCTAAAACTGTTATGAATGATACAAGAGAAGTATGCAAGGTTTCTTGAGGCTGTGAGGCAATGAGAAGTTGGGGTAAATCATCGAGTTCGTTAAGCATTTTGGCGCGAATGAGGATGCGGGTAATGATGGGAATGGATTGAGGACATTGTTGGGTGACTGGTAAGGAGAGAATACGCTTGAAAAGATACCATGAAATCTTAGGATCGTTCGTGTTTTTGAGGAGAACTCTTGTGAGTTTGATTGTTTTAAGGTCCATTTTACAAGGTTGTTTTTTTAGGTTCCTTTTGTTTTAACCAACTTTTGATTTTGTGTCCAAGAGGGAAAAAAAAAGGCGGGAGAGAGAATCAGTTGGGATTTGAGAAGGGACAGGATTGACCAGCCAAAAAATATATATATTAGTTGGGATTTGAGAAAATATAAATTTCTAAATTTGAAAGATAGAGGTTTTAGTAAAAATAAATAAAAATAAAAATGATAGAAAATATATAGCCAAAGACATCATCAGTGGCATCAGATCCAATAGCAAATCCCTTTCCAACGGTAGTAGCAGTGTTGTCAGATACATTCAGGGCATCCGTTCTCTCATGAATGTGGTGACTCATGCCAGCCATCTCAGCAATTCCTCCAGCATTTTCATTGATTGGACATGGCAGTAAATTCATGGCGGATTCGAAAAGAAGAGATGAAAAAACAACAAAGGCATCGAATGATGGATGATTCGGCATAGAAGCCAAGAATATGAGATCCCATACCAGCAATATCTCCAACATTATCGCCAACATTGCTAGCAATGACAGCCGGATTCCTGGGATCATTATGGATTGTTTCTTTCAAATTGATCTTCACCATGGTAATAATCAGGGTCTCTCTACTCGTCGTCCACACGAACATCAGAACCAGGAGAGAACCCCCTTAAATACTCGTTAGAATCCTTCCTATTTTGGCTAACATGATCGTCTGCTACCTGTGATAGATGCAAATGATTTGAACAACTTGAATTTCCATTAACCTCGGGAGGAAGTTTTGTTGTTTTATGTCTAGGAATTTCATCATTCGTGCCTTTAGGTGGCGCTACATTCCTTACAACACCAGCACTATTTCTTGCTGGGGCGATTTCAGCTTTTGACCTAGGTTTAGCTACAAGGTGTGCTTCAACAACCTTTGATAAATTCACTTGTGGAAGCTTTCGCTCTTGAGTACACTTTTGAAGGCGCAAAAAGCCTTTTTAGGGCTGAGGCCACAATACTAGGGGTAAGTCATAAGTGCCATTTTATGAGAAATTCTACTACTGGTATGATTTGGTCTATAAGAAAGCACAAGTCACCTTTCAAGTATATTCCCTAGGATTAACCCTAACATCTTCACTTTTGGCGATACTCACACTCGCTTCCCTTATGGGAGTGGTGATCTTCTTCACAAGTCCAGCATGTTCTTGAAGTAGAGTCCCTATTATGAGAGCCATGAGAGGTCTTCATTGCACTGTGTTCATCAGTAGCTAGTTGTGACCTATACAGAATCAAGCCTTGTTAAAATGAGAGTCCACTAATGAGGTCTTTCATTTCCCTAAATCTACCTTCATGACTAGCTTGCGTATTTTCCAATTTTTATCCATGTACCTCCAGTAGCTTCGTTACTTGCTCATATTTTTGTGTTTGTTCCTTGTCAACAGCATCCAGGGAGTCTTCCAACCTTCTAAGATCTTAGGATCTTGTACCAGGTGCCATACCTTAAGTTCGAAGATCCGAGGCTCTAATACCCACTTAGAACAAGCTTAATTGGAATTGTTCCTACTTGGATTTCTTCATAGTATTTTGGTGAACTTTGGAAGCTCACTGTCAAGGCCAGCAATGGGATATAGTGGGTAACATTCATAGAAGAAGAAGAAGAAGAAGAAGAAGAAGAAGAGGGAAAAAAGAGAGAGAGAGAGAGAGTGACCTAGGCCTGACCCCTGGTCGGGTTTAAAACTAAGCTCTGAATAATTAAATATGAGAAGATCAAACATTCCTTTGCTTAGCTTAGTGTTTTCATTAATTTCCCTATAACAGAAAAAATAAATATAAAAAACAATAGAAATTTGTTGATCAGAGAAACAGATGAAAATATAAAAATAAATATTTTTCAAACAGTTTGGAGTAATCATGCACAACCTAGATGACCAAGTAATCTGCCATTAAAAACATACGAAGACTTGTATGCAAAGCACTTCCACCGTAAATGAAGCAAAGAATCTGATCAAATTCCATTTAAATATGAAGTTAATTATTTGCAATATGTAATCCACACGAAACTTAGCCAACTTGTTAATCTTTGTCTTGTCAACTTAGTACATCTTCGATTCACTTAATTCAAACTACCCCTTCCTAATGGAGTCATGTGCTACTAATACTACTAGGTTAAGCATTCAATGACTGCTAGCCATGTATTTCCTTCTTTTTTTTCGTCAATCTTGATACAATCATGTAGCTGTTGAGCCATGGAGAATATCTCATCTGATCGTGGATGAGACCCGTCTCCAGCAACAAACCTACATGCCTTGTTATCAATGTGTACTAAGCTGTATCCAGCAACAACCTTCACTCCCTTCTCCTTTGCTAATACTCTTATCCTTGCTGCATCATCCCACAGACCATCAGCTGCATACATGCTTGATGCTACTAAATAGCCTGCTGAGTTCGAAGGCTCCAACTCAAGAACACGGGAGATGGCTTCTTTGCCGAGCTCGGTCAGGCCGTAGCTTCTACAGGCACTTAAAAGTGATCCCCAAATGCTTGCACCATTCTTTAGATTATCAGGCATCGCCTTGATCACTTCTATTGCAGTGTCAAGCTTTCCTGCTCGACCTAGCATGTCAACCATGCATGAGTAGTGTTCAAACCCAGGCTCCAACCCGAGTTCTTGAACCATTGATTTGAAAAGGGAGAGCCCTTCCTCGACCAATCCACCATGACTACAGGCAGCCAGCACTGAGAGAGTGGTCACAGGGTTTGGCTTTAAACCATGCCTTTTCATTTCAGCAAACAAAGCCAAAGCTTCATGAGCAAGACCATTCATACCATATGCAGCAATCATGGCACTCCAAGTTACTATATTTTTCAAAGCGAGTTGATCGAAGGCCCTTCTTGAGGCCAAAATTTCTCCACATTTTGAGTACATGTCAACAACTGCAGTTCCAACTGTCACCTCTGATGCAAAGCCTTGTCTAATTGCAACTCCATGTGCCCACTTTGATCTCTTTAGTTCAGCTGTAACAGAACATGCCTCAAGAAGATTTATGATGGTAATGACATTAGGCTTTACAAGGTCTCTGTCCATCTCTTGGTAGACAGCTATAGCTTCATCAGGCTTGCCACAATGAGCAAACCCAGAAATCATTGTGCTCCATGAAACAACGTCTCTTCTCCTCATCCTCGCAAAGACTTCCCATGCTATTTCAATAAGATAGCACTTCGCATAAGCATCAATCAGTGCACTTAGCACCAATTCATTTGCTTCACTGCCCCTACGGATCATCACACAATGGATCGACTTGCAGTGAAATGGGTGCACAAAATACTTGCAGATTTGAAGAATATTCACTAGAGTTACTTCATCTGTCTCAACTCTTTCCTTCCTCATTGAAGAAATCAACGACTGAGCTTCTGAATAGTTTTCATTGAGGACAAATCCGGATAGCATAGAATTCCACGAGACGTTGTTCCTTTGAGATATCTCATTGAAAACCTTAAATGCAGAACCAGCATCCTTACATTTTGAATACATATCAATCAGAGAGTTCTCAACAAACAAATCACAATCAAAACCTCTATGAATCACCAGCCCATGCACCAATCTCCCAGTACAAACGTCTCTTGAACTAGCACAAGCTTTAAGAACACTGACCATAACTACTCCATCTGGTTCAATCCCAGGTACCAACACCATCTTCCTAAACATCTGCAACCCAACCTGAGGTTCCTCCCACTGCAAATAGCCACCAATCATCACACTCCAAGCGATAACATCTTTCTCATGCATTTCATCAAACAGCTCTCTTGCACACTCCATGTCAGCATCCACGTACATGCTCAATAAAGAATTTTGAACTGAAGAAATAGCCCAAAAGCCACTTTTGATTACATAACCATGTAGTATGAGCCCATCATGCTTAGTTCCAAGAATGCGACACGCCTGGATTACAAGCACCATCGTGGAAATATTGGGTTCAAACCCAGCAACCCTAGCATTAGTAAACCACCACAATCCTGCCACTAAGGCACCGTTATCAAGGTGCCCGTGAATCAAAATATTCCAAGAAACTGAATCTCTGCTTCTTCTCATGGAATTAAAAACATCCACAGCAATGTCAAAGTCCCCACATCTAATGTAAAAACCCATGATGGAATTCCCAATGGAAGTGAACGAGTCAAATCCTTGCTTGATCAAACAAGCATGAAGGGACTTTCCATGCCTGTGAGACAGGAATGACCATGCTTTGAGAATGGGAGGAAACACTGAAACATCTACAGTTTGAATTCCTGCTTTTTTTATTTCATGGTAGTGGGAAACGACTTCTTGCCATTTTCCATTAGCTGATGATTCTTTGATTCTCAGAATCCAATTAGGGAGTTTCGAACCTGAGACTATTGCTGAAAAACGCATTGCTTGGAAGCAAATCCTGGACAAGGCCCATTTAGGAACATAAAACTAGCCATTTATGGCCGAACCATCAATACGATTGTGATGCTATTGATGCCATTTTTAATACACCCATGAGAACTTCAAGACCGAAAGCAGCCAAGGAAATGGTCAGGGACGATGATCCGAGTCTGATAATGAGTTGCTCAAGGCTTGCATTGACTGGCTATAACTCAATAAAACATGAAAATATGGAAAAGCTACGTGAACAAGTTTCTTTGGGAGAAAAACAATTTTTTGTTGAGCTATAAGGCACTGTCAATTTCTTTCTTTAGAACTATTACATGAGAAAAAGAAAATGGGGACAAAAATCATTCTTCAACAATGTTGCATTGTTGAAGATAAGGGTTATCATACTGTACATATCTAGACCAGTAAGGCTTGTACTTGGCAACAGCCAAATCCAACCATGGCTTGTAATTCCCATTGTAGTGAACTACAGCTGCATTCTCTATCTCAGTTTGGTTAAGAGCCGGGTCATAACCAAGTCCCAAGACATGCCAACTTCGGTCCAGTGGATAGGTTAGGTTATAGAAGGTTATCAGTCCCGGTGGCAACGAGCCCAATTTCCAAAGAGTTCTATCCTCATTCTGCAATACAAATTTACCAACCAGTTACAAAAGGAGTAATCATACAATGATATAAAACTCAGATTAAAAGAATAAAATGTTGTAAATAGAAGCTACAGTTGATGAACTTGCCGCTTCAACATTCAGTTATTCCTTCCCGGAGGGATGCAAAACCATAGCATACACCATCTCCCATTCATGAAACCATACCAAGTTCTCCCATGATATCAAGCATGTTTAAACCAGCTACCTTAAAACTGATTTCTTTACTTTCAATGACAGATATATGGTTATTTTAATAAAAACTAATACAAATGTATATGACAAGATGTTAGTTTCTTCTCCCCGTGTCATAACTGTAGTCGTATATGGCCAGTTCATGACTGCAAGTAATATTTCAAAATGCAATCCAAGAAGACATTGACATAGAACTTGCATAAGAAATAGTTAAAAGGTGGGAACTTATTAGAAGGATGAGATTGAAGCATTTACCAGATCTTGCCAGTGATGATATATCCCAGTGATATTCGACCTTTTCCACTGCTTCAAGTCAAACATGTTCATGCCAAATGCCCAACCGCAAGCATTTGGATCAAAATTGTTGTAGATCTTTGGATTCGAGAAGTTTAGATACTTGTCAAACCTATGAAAGCTCTCCTTACATGTCTCCACTGCACCATTTACCATCCCTTGTAGATCAATGGACCAAAGTGGTGTCAAATCCTTCTGAACTACAATGTCATCATCCAAGAAAAGGATCTTATCTAGTTTTGGATATACTTCAGGAAGATAGAATCGAAGATGATTCAGCATAGATAAATATTTTGGATTCCTATATTTGAGATTGTCAGCACCAGAAGCAAGAGAGGAAGGGTGATTAGCCTTGAAATAGTATTCTTTAATCCGGGCAGATTCAAGTTGACGTAAAACAGAACAGTAAGAGGCATTCAACCACTTAAAATCATCAATATTTTCAACTTGAACTGTTGCTTTGGCTGGAGGATTGACAATAAACCACATTTTCATCGCAGCAAAGTTCAGTTTATCTGTGACTATATGGAAAACATGTTTCTGTGGATCTTTTGCATGCTGCACAGTGGAATTGATAACCACAGATGTTGCGAGCACATTATCAGAGAAGATAGCATAGTGGAACAAAGACGGATCTTGAACCTTTTCTTTGTCCAAATACTTCTTGTTTTGATAACCATATAGGAAATAGTCAGCTGCAAGCTGCAGAGGAAGACAGTGTAATGGTTTTGGGATTGTTTTTGCTGCTAGTTGAATCAAGAACGCACTTTTTTTCTTCAAAGCATTTACATTCTCTTCATTTAACTGGAGCATGGCCCTTAACTTCCGAGACATTGTAGGACATTCGTATAGTTGATCCTTTGCTATAGACAAAACATGCCCCATTGCTTTGGCTTGAACAAGTGCGCTGGAGAAACATAACAGAAATATCCATCCATGAAAACCGAGAAACAAAACATATGCCTTGTAAACAAAGCAATAGACTACATAATGGACGTACCTTGGGTGAAGCTCTGCATCAGACATTGCTTCTCCAATAGCAAGCTGGCTTTCTCTCGACTGTTTCATAAGAGAGTTGTAAAGTGTAGTTACATTGTTTGATTTGGCAATATTTGCATAAGCTTTGGCCATTATAATCTGGTCCCGCATGAGTTTCAGAGTAGAATCAGAATTTGGACTATCAAAATCTCTCCTCCATATACTGTACTTTCCCTTGATAGAAGTGTCCAGGCTTTTGGACCATATAAATGCAGTTGCTTCTGTCTGGCTGTCAGCAGCTCCTTTATCTTGTTGAATTAGCACTGAAGTTCGGAGTACCCTCCTGTCCTTCCGTGCTGTCTGAAGAGCTAGGAACCATCATAATCTAAATCAACTGAGAAAAGCAAATACAGTGCATACAAGCAGAAGTTGTTGACAGTTCACCTGGCGCTGGAGCTTCACTGGGCTCATTGGTAACTTCCAAGAAGATGGGATTCCACCTTCACCATATTGATGATCCCTCGCAGAATGCAGCACATCATCTTCACGTGTTGCTCCAGCTTTTGATGAATCTTCTAATCTCTGAAACTAATGGAGAGGTAGAGAAAAATGCCTTTCAGGTCTGCAACTTCATCTACTGAATTAAATCAAATAGGAAAATTGAGGTTGAAACATATCTTGAAATCTTAAAACTGATATTGCTCTTAAAGATTGTTGACACCGTTTCTCATGTTGAAAGTCATGACGCAAATAATCCTCCTTTCATAGTGAAGAAACTCAACAAAGTCACTTGAAGTTACCTGGGAAGTCTTTGGCTGATCATGATTTTTATCTGCAGGGTTTTCCAAGACCCAAGAAGGAGACAGGTCACTCATTTTCACCCTACTCGTTCGAACAGCACCAGAAGTGTCACTGTATGTTGCAATTATGTTGATATCCTGGGAAGCATAAAATAAATATAAGCATCGCTCTTAATTGATATCAAGTGAAAGATGCCGCAAGTTACCATTTCATCTGATTGAACCCCGTGCCCAGCCACAGAAGAAGCATCATGTTCCTGCTCAACCAAAAATAGGCCAGATGTCAGTTAAATATGTGTGTGTAATCTTTGGGTGTATGAATATTCGCTCAAACAAATAATGTCACTCAAAGCTATGCATAAAGAGGGTATCTCAAGGAAGAAGAAAAAACGCATCCTTGTTGCAATTAAAAACTCAAGGAAACAAACACACAAAATCTTTTTCCGCAAGTTCATCAAAACACCTAATTACTCTACCCCCACTGAAAACCACGCAATCTTCAAACATAGAAGTAAGACTATATCACCTCCATAAACAACAAAAATCGAGCTCATCTGGAACTGAAAGATATGGAAACTTTTTAAGAAAAAACCACATTTACTTCACCAAAAAGTTTAAGTTTCCCGCTCAAAACAAAGGAAAAGGAAAAACTATGATAGGGGGGCAAAGTTATTTTCCAATCTAACCTTTTTCAAGAAAGCTGAGCACCCTCTAAATGACAGTTACACATAATATAGTCGAAGCAGTGAACCCCCTGATTAAGAAACACATCAATCGATCACTATTATTACCATCAATGCCTCAAAAACCCAAGTCATTGTCTTCACTATCTTCACAGCTCATGGAAAGATTATAAATTTCTCATTTAATGCCCATAAATAAATATTTTTAAAAAAAGGAAAAATCACCAAAGATAGATGCAAGCTAAATTAGTCAATTTCACACACAAAGATGGGAATTTTGAACCAATGAGAAGAGAAATAACCTGATGTAATCGCCGATGATGCGCTTTGGGCTCTCTTTGACTAAAACCAAAAAAAAAAGAATAAATCAATAAATGGATTAAGCAAAGGGAGATGACGGATTAAGGAATGATTAAGTCAGAATGAGGAAGCGAGAGATCTTACAGAGTTGGATTATAATCTGATAAATCTGCACGAACAACCTGCACCAAGGAAGGAAGGATTTAATTAATTAGCTAATTAAGATTGAAAAAAAAAACAGATATTAGAGAGTATGATTATTATAAGATAATTAAAAATGAAAAATACCATGAAGAAGATCAGAAGAAGAGCTAGAGAGCTTGAAGTCCAGAATCTTCTTCTTCTCCTCCTTCTCTGTTCTTCCATTGAAATCAGAATTTCTCTTTTTTTGTGCAGTTAGTTAGTTTCCTTCTCTTCCACGCACTGTCTCTCTCCCTCCCCTCTTCACTCGGCTTGCATTACCGGCACGATAGCAAGACGGTTTGATGGCATCTTTTACTCCTATGGTACTAGGGTTATGGGAAATTAAGGCTTGAGCTATCAATTTTGCTCAATTATATCCCCAAACTGTTATTATTTAAACAAATCAAGTCTTTTGTTAGATTGAGCCGTTAAAATTAATGGTCAAACTTTGACCATCAACTTACCGCTTGTAAAACAAAATTATATATTTTTTTATAGTCTTAATATGCTAATATCAATAATTAATTTTTAAAAATAAAAAATATAAATTATTTAGTTGTATTTCTGAATAAAAAAATACTTTAACAAACAACAATTATCATAATATCAAACAAATTTTTAAAATACTTTATACAATATGGTTTTGCAGCTTTTAGAATCTAGTCGATAGTGTAATTAGAAATGGTTGAAATTATATTTTGTTTTAATTACAGATTTGAAAATGATTGGTTAATTAACAAACATCACAGTTTTACATGAATCATACTGAAAACCATAGTTTTGAAACCCGGCACGGCAGGTCGATTTAGGACCCGGCTAACCCGGGACTGAAGAAAAAACAGAGAAAGAAAAAACTCAGTGTGACCCAGCTGACCCCGCGCGGGTTGACCCGGCAAGACCTGGTTAAAAACTCGGTTGCAACCCGTTGACTTTTGTTTTTTTTTACTAAAACGACATCATTTTGATTTTTTAAAAAAAATTTGACTCGGTGACCGGTCAAAACTCGGAACCCGAGCCTTGGACCGGGCTGGGTCTAAAAACTATGCTGAAAACTCTCTTAAAATTTTATTTATAAAATAAACTATATTTTATAATTTTTATTAAATTTACTTTTAGATTGAATTGTTAACATTAATGGTAAAACTTTGACCATCAGACTTAAAATACATGGTTTTGCAAGAGCTAAGTAGTTTTTATTTATTTTATGACGCATAAAACTATACTAAACAATGCGTCCTTCCATGATAATATTTTAAAATTATACTTTAGATTTTCCTATCTAGAAGGACTTAATTTGCCTATAAAACAATGGTTTAAGGCTATAATAGAATAAATTGATAGTTAAGACCTTATTTTGTCATATCCGTAATAGTTTAGGAGTAAAATAAATGCATTAAACCGACGATTAGTGTGGAAATCATCTAAACAACGGGTCGGTAGACAAGGAGAGATGGTTGTTTGCCACGTGGTGATTTTGTTTTCGTGCCGGAATGAATGACAGCCAGGTTTGGGCTGTCTTGATGGGCTTTAGAAATTCAATGAAGCCTGCTAATTTAGATTTGGTCTTGCTTTTGTCTAGTGGGCTGGCCTGGGCCTAGTTTTTCTATGATTGTCCAATTGTTTCATTGATAGAGGAACGCTTACTGTTTATAGCACAGTTATAACACAGTTATTTATACTGTGCAAAGCTTTGTTTTACAACCCGAAAAGAGGTCCACCCGAGACCTGACCAACTCAGAACCCGGATCAATCGTAATTAAAAAAGTAAAAATAAAAAAAAACCTAATTAACCCGGTCAAAAATCCAACTTAAACCGATGGATAATTAGACAAAACATTGGAATTCATTTTTTAAATAAAAATATTAAGTGACTCAAGCTACCAATGACTTGGTACTTGTCTCGGAATCATGTTTTAAAACTACAGTGAAAAGATCAATAGAAACGTGCATGGGTTTCGTTATTCTGTCTTAAGTATAAATACAAGTCCAGTAAAGGAAGGAGGTGGGGCTAACTCAGTTGAACTTGAATGCATTACCAACTCAGTACTCACAAGGCCATTCCTCCCACTATACATCGTTGATCGGCCTTCCTGAACAGGTTGAGTTCTTAGTAACGAGGGGAAGTCGAGCTAGTTGGAACAATTTAAGACAGCATGAGAGTTATCTTGTTCTGCAGAAGGTTCATAATCTTCTGTCTTCAGATGAATTAAATAGGAGGAGACCGGGAA
>Ga0307517_10002584_pt1 | contig 28835 bp, 16 predicted proteins | sample 23_EM_MG_FD_194515 | JGI IMG/M metagenome (GOLD analysis project Ga0307517, IMG submission 194515) | Populus trichocarpa ectomycorrhiza microbial communities from riparian zone in the Pacific Northwest, United States - 23_EM | ecosystem: Host-associated > Plants > Roots > Unclassified | place... | reverse complement strand
CTTTTTATTTATTTATTAGCATACATGGTTCTCGATTTATTTGATTATATATATTTATAAAAAAATTTATTTGACCTTAAATTTTTTAAATTACCAAAACATGTTGAAAAAACTTATATATACACAATTTTTTTATATAAAAAATAAAAACATTTAACCCACAATGGTGACATAACAAGTATTTATTCTAATCACCACCGAAAATGTGCTTTGAAAATGAAACTGCAGCAACTTGCGGGCATTTTCTTGTTAGCTCCGGTGAACCTCTCAAATGCTATGTTGCATAGCCAATCACCTGTAGTGTATCCATGTATGACATTAGACACTCGTACGTAGAAAATTGAAGAAAAAAAATAGTCGATTTTCGAGGAAGGTAGGTGTGTGTTGTGGAATTACACTTTTGTCAGATTTGTATCTTCAAAATTTCAACTTTGGCTTATAGGGAGACTCTGTCACTGAGTGAATGTTTGTTTTTGGGGTAAAAATAGTGTTTTAAAAGATTTAATTTAATTTTTAAATTATTTTAATATGTTAAAATCAAAAATAAAATTTAAAGAAATAAAAAATATTATCTTAATATATTTCTAAACAATTTTTTTTAAAAAAATAATCCCATTCATAATTCTTTCTTAAACACGAATGAAATCTCACCATTTGTTGTACTCCATTCAAGCAGCATTATAGAATGTGTTTTTATTTTGTCTGGTTATACAGGGGGAAGGTTCGAATTGAAGATATTTTGAAGAGAGGGGAGACTCTGCTACGCTTTGTGATAGCACTCATTATGTGTAATTTAAAATACAGAAAAACAAAGTAGAAAACAAAAGAAGCCCCCTGAAGCTTATCATTTGGGATGGCTCTGTAGCATCATTTTCAAATCCCAATCACATGCCTCCACTCTCATGGCCATGACCCTCCCCTATTTAACCCCTTCCGCCACCTCCTTCTCCCCTACACCCTTCACTTCAAACAAATTACATTTTATTCTCCTCTCGACTCTTCGTCCTATCCATCTTTCCACACAAACTTCGAGCTTGCTAGTTTCTTCATTTGGAAGACAGCATCCCCGTCATTCTTTTCTCCTCTCTCTAATCTTCTATTTCCCACTTTGGAGATTAACTACGTTTTGTTCAAAGACTTGTCCTTTTCTCTTAATCCCTTCTTTCCATTTTAAAGAGCCAACACACACACTCATCTTAATGTATAACACTTGTCTTAAAATACCAGACATGTTTCCAACTTCTGGTCCTAATCATGGCTTCTTTGCTCACCGATGTGTATGGGTGAACGGACCTGTCATAGTTGGGGCTGGCCCTTCAGGTCTAGCTGTTGGTGCTGGCCTTAAAAGACAAGGGGTGCCATTCGTTATACTCGAAAGAGCAAACTGCATTGCCTCTCTTTGGCAGAACCGCACCTATGATCGCCTCAAGCTTCACCTCCCTAAGCAATTCTGTCAACTACCGGACTTCCCATTTCCAGAGGAGTTCCCAGAATATCCCACCAAATATCAGTTTATTAGCTATCTTGCATCTTATGCTAAGCATTTCGATATAAATCCACATTTCAATGAAATTGTGCAGTCTGCGAAGTATGATGAGACCTTTGGTTTGTGGCGAGTTAAAACCATTTCGACAAGCAGTTCAGATATTCCTAGTGAAGTTGAATACATTTGCAAATGGCTTGTGGTGGCCACTGGAGAGAATGCAGAGAAAGTTCTGCCAGAGTTTGAAGGCTTGCAGGACTTTGGTGGCCATGTTATGCATGCTTGCGACTACAAATCCGGTGAAAGTTATCATGGAAAGCGTGTGCTTGTTGTTGGCTGTGGCAATTCAGGCATGGAGGTCTCTCTTGATCTATGCAACCATAACGCAAGCCCATCAATGGTTGTTCGCAGCTCGGTGAGTAAGCATGTCTTGTAGAATTTGCTATCCCCATCATTAATAAGCCTTCAGCTTATACAAGTTCAAACTATAATTTGCTCTCAATTAATTACTGTAATGATCTACAGGTTCATGTCTTGCCTAGGGAAGTTCTTGGGAGATCAACATTTGAGTTGGCAGTAACAATGATGAAATGGCTGCCACTTTGGATGGTCGACAAGGTATTATTACTTCTTTCCAGGCTAATCCTCGGAAATGTTGAAAAATATGGTCTGAAAAGGCCATGTTTAGGACCTTTACAGCTCAAGGATACGCAAGGAAAAACCCCAGTATTGGACATTGGTGCACTAGAAAAAATAAGATCTGGTAAGATCAAGGTTGTCCCTGGAATCAAGAGATTCTCTAGTGGCAAAGTGGAGCTTGTTAACAGTGAAATTCTTGAGATCGATTCTGTAATTCTGGCAACTGGGTATCGCAGCAATGTACCTTCATGGCTAAAGGTGAGAAATTGGTTTGCCATTGGTTTTTCTATTCTTAGGATTTTTATTACAGTTATGGAAGTGGGTATTGCTTTAGAATCTATGCCTCTGTTTTTGATTGAGACAGCTTTGTTTCAGAGATTTTGGAACTGTGGTCCGGTTGCTAGTTTTTTCAATGGTTTATGTTTTGTCCTATTCATGGATCAGTAATAATAGTCAATGCTGAGAAGGGTTTTTTCCACTCTTATTCCTCTCTCCACCCATGCATTTGTGAGTTAGTGTTGCCTAGTAGTTTTTACCCGGCAGGCATACACAGTAGACATTAATGACTTGGAAATTTCAAAATGAATCAGGGCATGTCAGGTTGCTGCTGCTTCTGATTTTTTTTCTTGGTATCTCTCGGGTCGTTGGATTCTTTTTCATTGACCATTTGTTTGTGGCAACCATTCCTCTCTGGGAAAAATAAGTTTCAGACATTATCTCTGCACAAATTCCACACACTACGGTTTATACAACTGGGCTAATCTAAATATTTGGAATGTTTGTGGTTCTCAGGAGAATGAATTCTTTACTGAAGACGGGATTCCTAAAAATCCATTCCCTAATGGATGGAAAGGCAATGCCGGGCTTTATGCAGTTGGGTTCACAAGGAGGGGTCTATCTGGGGCGTCTCTAGATGCTATGAGCGTAGCACTTGACATTGCCAAAATCTGGAAAGAAGAAACCAAGCAAAAAAAGAAAACTGTGGCAGCTCGTCACAGGAGATGCATTTCACATTTCTGAAGTCACAAGTTTTTTTTTTTTTGTCTCTTCATTTCTTTTGTTCAGGAACTGAGACCGAAAAGAAAAAGAAATGAGATCAGTTTGTGTAGAAAATAATGTAGAGCACAAGAACAATGAACATAGCCGTAGCCCTCTCCTCAAGAAAACCCAAGATTGGAAAATAATTGGGGTTTTTTTTTTTGTACAAAGGAAGATGAGGCTTATTGGTGTAATAATTTTTTTCCTGGCTCAAAGGAATTTTGTATCACAATTTATTTTAATTTATAATAAATTATCCAAGTCAAATGGTCATAATCAACTGATGGGCCATATCTCATCTCTTGGTCCACCTAGGGACGATCAATAATGTGGGCCCAGGTCCATTAACAAACAGCCTCACAAAATCTCTTCAGAATTAGTTATCCTGACTCTGATCAGGTCTGCATGAGAGAAAGAGTTTTCATGTTGCTTTGCACATGGACAGAGAGCCCACAATAGCGAAGGATAAACCATGTAATTGGAAATGGAGGTGTTGTTCTAATCGAAAAGGTGAAGAACAACACGACTTCACAAATCTAAACCAATCCAAACTGTCAAACGTTGCCTTCAATGCCATGTGGTTCCTGCTGGCTTCAATATCCTCTTGGAGGAAGATTCATCTATGTTCAATGCTTCTGATATAAGATGTCAAACACCTTCCGCCGCCGCCCCTCCCCTTTCTGGGGTCAAAACCAGAAATATCTGCGCTTGCCATCGCAAGTTTCGAATTATCTATTCAATGACATGAGAGTCGAGTAGGGGCTTGTGGTTTAGGGATGATTAGAAGCCTAAGTTTCTTACGAACTTGAATGGAGAAATTTATGCATATACTGCCAAATCGGCAAATCTTGCACCACAGCACCAATACCAGAATCTTGTTGGCTTTATATATCCATACAATTGAGTTGCTAGTTTAGCCAGCATGGCCGCCAGCCATGTGCAAACAAAACTTAGCCTCACCTTTTCAATTCAGGTTTTGCTAGAACAGTTTCCCTAAAACATTACAAAGAACTATACCAAAATATTAGAGGAAAAAAACAAAATGAAAAGTGAGAGTGAAGACAACCCATGAGTGCCCATGCTTTTGATTCACACGTGCAAAAGTAATACAATGGCCCATTCGAAATCAGCTGCCTGTGCTCAACTTTTTTGAAGCTAGAGAAACAAAGATTTGATAGTTTGGAAATTGCACTACTTCTAGACTACAACATTAAAACTTGAACTGTATTTGTGTCTAATTCCACTAGAATATCTAGGGTGGTTCTCACATTCCTGTAACCTCTTACTTAGACATCACAGTTACCGGGAAAGGAAAACACATGGGGTGGCCACCACCTTATATCCCTTCTTGTTCCACCAATAACCCATTCCTACTGGTTCTGAATCTTATAGTATATGTCAATGTACTACTACTATCAACAAGTTCTATACAGCAATTATATCCCACGAAAAATTGCAGATCTACAGTCCTGTATGCGTGTGCAATTGTGCATGCATGTATTTCGTGCGAGGGTTTTGAAAGAGTCTGAGACAGGAAGTTACTAACCTATAATCAAAGTAGCATAAAATTTCTCTCATGTCCAGCATGGATAGGCATTTTCTGATGGATTAAAAAATGGGAATGCATGTATTTACAGAATTATATACTCAATACCTACGCTCTAATATTTAGACATACAATTAAGTGCATGTACAAAATAAATAAAATATGGCAAGGTCGCATAGCCTAGAATGACCCTAAACCGAGAAAAAAACAGAAGTTGACAAATGGGATCTAGCTTGTGTCTGTAAATTGTTCCAAATCGTTGAACCGAGCTTGCCGACCCTTGCATGCGAGAACTTGCACCTTGGAATATGTATTCCTTTCTTAATCTTTGCCTAATAATTCCAGCTACAAAAATTTGTTTTTTTTTTTTTAAGGGGTATGGGTGCGGGGAATTGTTGGATATATGAAACAGGGGATTTTCATTGCTAAGCTAACAAGCCTACAGTCTGTGTCTTTTCAGAGCTAGTTTAGTATTGACAACTGAAAAAGCTAATAAACACCAGGAGTTGTGTTCATTTAGTGCAGTTATGTATTCAGATAATTCAAACTTCATGTTTTATTTTGGTGACATGCACGCCAAGATAGCTAGAGCAACATCAGCCTTGTATCAATTAGCTGATAATAGATTACACAGGAGGTTCCCAATTTTAGCAGCATAAACCATAAAGGACTAGGGTATGTAAACTATCAAAAGAATTAATTTTTTTCAAGGAAAATAGTTAAGGATAAGCTAACAAGCAAGTCAATAGTTATATGGCTTACATGGAAGCACCTGACAGTCACTTGTGAAATTTTAAGCTGCAAGATATACCATGTCATCGCCTAAAAATAACCTTAATACATATACAATACAAGTTCAAAATTTTCACATACATGGAAGCAGCTTCAGCATCACTTGTTCTGTAGCATCAGATCAATCTGACCATTCTTGTTGTATGATTCCACAATTTTCTTCGCGTATGAAGGTGTGTGCCTGTCAGCTCTGCATGTGTTGCAAGTTACAAATATTAAAAGTAATGGCAATGCATTATCAGAAAGTTCATTATTCATTTTACTCAACTACTGTACCTATCTTTTCCCCAAGTACGGTTTGTGTACAAATAGTTTCTGATGGTATGGTAGTCTAGTGAGTAACGAGCAAATTCCAGACCCTTTGGACCAACCTGGTTAAAAAGAGGCAAGTCAGAATGAAATATTTTCTCGGTTGCTTTATTACTAATACATCAGTTAGGGAAATCCTTACCAAGTTTAGTAAAAACGCTATAAAATTTCCAATGAACTTTGGGAGAGGTTGAGAAGGACCCTTTCCTGGGGGAAAATAACGAGGATTCAAACAGGTCATCAAATTGCTTTCATTCTTTGATAAATGATAAAGATTTAATTATGAAAGAAAATGATATATATCATCCTAAGCCAAATAAAAGATAAAACAATAAAACATGAAGTTTTATTAAGTCTTTCAACTGCAAAGAATTCTAGTACGGTATGGTATTGGTGTAAATAAATTAAAGGATAATTTCTGATAAGAATATTCAGACTTGCATGAGCACTTGAGCACACATTCCTGAATAGAGTGAAATCTTTTACCACTCATTAAATCCTAGAGAGTTTTTCCACAAAACAGTGTGATATGTCCATTAGATCAGATGCCCAACATTGCCGCACCATGAATTGTTTTAGAATCCCCATCTAGTGAGCGTCCCACTCAAGGCATTTAAGGAGCTTAAAGCCCATGCTTAGGGTCCCAGACAAAATGGAAAAAGCTTTCATAAAATAAGGAGAAAATGCCACACATACCCAGCTTTGCATTATCATCAGCATTGACAGTCTCCATAACAAATGGTCTCCGGTCACCCTGCAATAATATATTCATATTTGAAAGTCAAGAGTTTCTAGTTTACAGAAGAACTAAAGAAACCTGAATGTGATAGAGCTTAGGGTTTTACACTATTGATTGTTGGGGTAATCTCCAATAGGTTTTTTACCAAACCAATCATTTCTCTTCCTCGTTCATTTCTACAAATGAAAGCATTAAAAAAAGTTGTTATCATTAAAACACTACCAATCAACATCAAACAAAGTAACATCTCAGAATGACAAACTAATAATGTAACTAGTTTCAAGCATTCTCCTACATCTGATCTCACCTTACTGTAATATACTGTGGATGTTGTGTCATGCTGACCCCAGGATACTTCGGCACACCCATGTATCCAACCACCAGATCCTGAACTTTGATATATAAAAAAGTATTATGTAAAGTCGAGTCATATTATCCATAAGGAATTGAATATGTTCCCGGTGCTTGTGCAAGTAAATCCTTGTCGTATAATAGTTCCTCAGATTGAAAGCCGAAATAAATGAATGACAGATTGAGGATATTAGATATGTTGGTCACTGTTCAGCTAGAATGTGACAAAACCATAGAAGATGATATGCTGGTGAAAATAATTCATCTCACCGCTAAAGCATTCGTGTAGTCGAAGCAGCTGTAGGAAACCCAAAAAAAAAAAGGTAGTTAGAATAATCTAAAACAGAAAAACATGTTTTCTGTCCAACCAAACTTAAACCTTCTCCAACTCTAAATGCATTTGACATGATAGACAGGAGTGGCCAGGAATTATCAGTTTGATGGTGAAGTTCTTTCAACATGGTAAAGTCAGCAATGTCTTGTTAAATCAATTTTCGAATGCAATAATACTTTACATTTCAAGCTATGTGTCTAGAGAGAGAATGTAGCTCATCCTATCAATTTTTTCTCATTGGAGAGAGAGGAAAAAATGGACAATAAATAAAAGCAATAATTGCCATCTAGAACTGGGCATACGTTTCCATCAACCTATGTATATAATTACAATCCCCATGGATAGTTTTTTATTTTTTTAAAAAAAAAAAACAATGACATGAAATTTTCTAATCTGCTAGTCTGGTCAATATAAGAATGTTCAATGATACTGTATTAAGACAAGTGAATTACCTATAGCATGAAGGTGCAATAACATCAACTAACTCGTTTGCTGGCAGACAGAAATAAGGAACCTGCTTTAGTTAAGATTTGAAAGACATGAAACAGCAAGGTTTGTTAGACTTGGACCAAGCAGAAAGCAGAGGGGATGTATTACCTCTTCAATACGGCCATCCAAGTGCTTCAAATGGACCTAAGAAAGGATGAGCAAAGGATCAAGCTTTCGACACAATAAGATGAGGTCACTCTTCTCTCCTTCAGATACAAGGCTAGTTATAAATGTATGTTTGTGTGTGTGTGTGTGTGTGACTATCATACTTTCCTGCATAACTAATCAGTGTTCTTAGAAAATAGATTGATGAATGCTCTTTTTTTCTCTTTTTCCCCTCTCTTAGCAAGGGAAAATAGATATTATAATAACAAGATGTCCATCCAATAGCAAAAGGCATGTTGATCCAGTTGTCTTATGCAATATAGCATGCTCATAAATTGTTTACATTAATATCCTACAGATACAAGAAATCTCTTATTTAAGTTTGTGTTTTGTTTTTTCTCATGAAATGCAACATCATGAAGATTAGAGCTCGTATGAAATCCGTTAGAAGAAGACAAATGTGTTCAAGTCAAATAATTAATCAGCACAAACCTTGTAGTCTTGCATAAACTCGTAATGGAGAACAGTTTCTGGTTCATCACTAGCAGCCTTTAGAAACTTATCAAGCCCTTCTCGGGTTCCGTTATCCACTGTTGAATAAGAAGGTTACATACAATATAGATTATATGCTGCTAAGTAAATAGCAAATTGAGATTAGCTACGAGTCAGCAATTATCCATTGAGTACCAGAAATCTAAAAGTATTTAAATTGCATCATTTTAGACAAATATCAAAGTGATTAAACCCATTGGATAAGATTTTATCTTAAATCAAAAGGAAACGTTAAGGTCTGCTCCAAAACCAACTCTGAGAAATGCAGTTTTAAATCTTGTAATATACACTCTTTATTGATCAATTAGGTAATTTACAAACAGGATGCTCAGAAGTTTTATTTGCAATTGACTAAGCTGTACCAAATATAATTTCATAGACAGTCCAGATATGCGTAACTTTGTTCCTTGAATAGTAGATAACAGGTTTGGACTTAATGGGCAGAAGGTAAAACAATTTTGACACAATAAAATTATAACTAACTGCATATAAAGCTCTTAATTACCACAGTTGGTGCCCAGTACATAAAGCTTGTCCAAATTCAGATGGTGCTCCACAGATCTTAATGCTGCAGTTCAAGAAACCACTCTGCATTACAATAGTACAAGTCACAACAAAGAAAAGAATTGAAAGTAGAAACTTCCAGCACATGATGTCAGTCATACCTTGCACTTGGCAACCCACGCCACAGAAAAGAAGACGCTTAACACCAGCAGCCTGTTGTATAAGACAAATGATCATTTGTACCGCTAAATTTTTGAAGTATCATATTATTATAACCAATTAACTAATATAAAAAACCAGTCATTTGTACACAAACAGAGAAAGCATAAATCATGAACCATGTATTTTACGACCTAATGTTTGAAGTATTGGTCAGGATTTTTTACTCTTACCCAACAATATTTTTAATGTGCTCTTCAAACAACACAAACATTCAAATCACCTGAGTACCTAAAGCTACCAGAAAAGAGCTAAGGTGGCCAACTTCTACAAAAGCAAGCCATCATACCATAGGCCCATCACCTCAAAGTGTTATCCATAGGGACTTTTGGGCCTTACATAATTATATCAAGTATCAGCACATTGCACTATGAAGATTGAGTCGTGACAAACTCTCCCTATTCGAGCCATGGAGTGCTCCTTAAACCAAGGACAAGAGAACAAAATGAAGCCAAATCTAAAATTGGAATCAAAATAACCACACATCTTATATGATAATCAAATTGGCTCTAATACTTCTTGTAATACCAAATAACCACGAAATGCAAGAGAGAACTCTTTTCAAAATTAAAGCATCTAAAACATAGCGAAAAAATTGCCTCAATACACCACTGATGTTGGCAAGAATTGTTGGAAGACTGGTAGGCATCACATATAGAGCAAGAATTGCCTCATTATGCTACTGAAGTGGTGATTTAAAATGTTCCTGTCAGGATGACCACTTGTATGGTTTCTATCTTTGCCATGCAGTCCCATTTTTTGTTTCATTGCTCAAGTTTGCTCAAGCTTAACACGTTTAGTATGTTTTTAATTGTAAGAGCTTCATGAATGACAAACAAGACAGATATCAAATGTCGAAAGAACTGCTTATAAGAATAGTTGCTAAGCACCTCAACCAGTGCAAGGGTATTCAGATTAGGGGATAGTGTTGGCTTGACTCCTTTTGCTGCTAGAACTTCATCTGGTGTCCTATTACAGAAAACGAGGTGGGGAGTGGCAGAGTTGCGGAAATCATCAGAAAAATCAAAGAAATAAATCAAATTAAAAAAAAAAATCCAACGAAAATCTGAGAAGGTAATGAACCAAGCTAAAAGATGCAGTTACAAACCTGGCTAAAACAGGCCTGGGAGAGAATCTGTCCTCTGGATCACTGCAAAAAATAAATAGCTAAGAAGGTCATGTAACTTGACAAAGGAATAAATCAACAATAGAAGTTTCTCTATTTATTCACACACCTCTGTACACATATAACAGCCTCGACCATGCCAGATTTCAGCATCTCAATTGCAATAGAAGTCACTATTCCGGTCCATTGAGCTCCTGCCATCAAAGAAAGTTACAGAGAAAACATAGAGAGCATTTATTAAAACTGAGCAGCAATGGACAACCTAAAACTGTGATAAACAAAACATCATCTGCTATGGAAGTAAATTACATACGCCTAGTAGAATCTACCTTCAACAGGCTTTGTTTTACGAGCATACAAAAGCTCCTCATGGACCCCAAAGTATGCCTCATCAAAAGAATCTGCCTTCCTCCCTCTGCCATGGACTACAGGTTCCAAACCCTGAATGTCAAAAAAAAAAAAAAAACAAGGAAAATGCATTGGATTGGATAATCAAGGTGCTAAAGAAAAGTAGCAAAGAAGAAACTTACTTCGATTTTGGACATTCCATCACCTAGAAAAGCACAAGCATTCTTGACATGGGCTACATAGTAAGTATCACATAAGCCACATTGACTGCAGTGGTCTTTTGCTGGATAAATGCCACCTGGTGGAATGGGTTTGGAACGTTGCCTCCAGTCCTCTCTTGTTACCTTCGCTGAGTACTTCTTTGAGGAATTGGAGTTCGAAGAAGAAGATGATGAGGAAATGATTGGTAGTGAGAGCTTGCATGAGATTGAAGTCATCATTATTATTATTATAATGGATAGCACGGCAGCAACACAGAGTGAGGAGGGAAAGAAAGAAAGCAATGGAAGTGGAGCTTTGAACTTTGTTTCTGCACCACATATTATATACGGAGGATTTAAAAGAGATTAATTAATGGTTACAGTTTTTGTTAACTGAGTAACGACACCGTCTCGAAATTATTGCTAATTTAAAATCTAACGATATTTTAGGATCTTTTTGTAAGAAACCAAAATTACAAGTTGTGTCCCTATGAAGAGTTCGTTTGGAATTTCGACTTAAATAGATGTTATGTTGGTCAAACAAATTTTACAAAAATTCTTTAAAATTATTTTTTTATATTTTTAAATTGTTTTGTATAAAAAATAAATTTTAAAAAATATATATTATTTTAATATATTTTTATAAAAAAACAAATATTATCATACCCCCAAACATCTCAAAATTTAATTACCTCTAAAATAATTTGTATAAAATAATTATTAAATTTGTAAGACGTTTATTGACAACATAACCATAACTATAACGATGATCATTGTAACTAATACTCCACAACTGTTGTCACCACCATTGAGCATCACTACTACCATTAATGGAGTCGTGTTTTTAGTCATTGTTCTTTTCCTTCCCAAGAAAATTTAATTATCATTCCCATTTCGAGTTATTATTCCCAACACATTATTGTGCATCAAACTCATTCGAACCTATGTTGAAATGAAGTTATTTTTAGTAATAAAGCTGTGTTTGTTTTTTAAAAATTGATTTTTGAAAAATCATTTTTAAAATTTTTATGTGTTTGTTTGTCATTAGAAAAGTTGATCAACGAAAAACATTTTCCGGTCAAAGAAAAATTTGGCTTGGTTTCCAGAAAATTATTTTCTTTTTATTTTGGATGGAAAATATTTTTCGGAAATTGTGAAAAATTTAGAAATGTCATATTATTTGCTAATTATATCAAATTTAGTCCTCAAACTTTTGATTGCTATATATATATATATATATTTTTTTTTTGAATATTTGTTTTTCAATTTCATCCCTTAGAATTTAATTTTTATATTAATTTTAATCTTTATTTTTATAATTATTATTTGCTTTTCCCTTATCATTTTTTAATTGAAATTTTTTATCTATCAAATTTGATCCTCATTTTTTTTATTGTTACTTATTTTATTTGAAATAATTTATAAAATATTAATTATTATTATTTTAATTTCTTCATCATTCAATATTTTTATTTTTTAGATTTAATTTTTATTATTTTAATTTTTATTTATTTTATTTAAGATAATTTATAAAATTATATTTTTTTTTTCAATTTAATTCCTATTCAACTTTTTAATTTGTAAGATTTATTCTTCATTATTTTAACAAATTATTTTCCAGCTCATTTTCCATGACATAACCAAATACTGAAAAATATTTTCCAACTTATTTTCCATTACACTACTAAACATCAAAAAATAATTCACTTTTCCAAAATTTATTTTAAAAAAAAAAACTACGTTCAAGCAAAGAAAAAGAGTAAAAAGATGCAAAATCACTTGTTTCATTTCTAGGGCTTTGTGCCTGTAAGTGCTAATGAATACAATAAATGTGGGCAGAAACTGAAAGCCAACAAATTCCCAATACAGTTTCTCATCATTGTCGGTAACTCTACTCTAATTTTTAACCTTCCATGTATAAAAGACATCCCTCTTTAGAATTTCTCATTAAACAAAATTATAGCCAGAAGAGACTTACTTATTGTCATATGCCAAAGAATGACAAACTGGATTAAGGCCGCCAAAAAACTTAATTTCCACGGGTTACAAAACAATGGATGGCATAACTGACTTGAAATATACAAACTACGACCTCCGTTGAGTTGCCAAAATAAGGGGAGCAGCAGATATAGAAGAAGCACAGGATGGTCCTCCAGGAACGACGCTTGTTGTCCCAGTTTGATGAGTGATCCTGTCTCGTATCAAAGACGCTTGCCTGTTCTTCGTCTGGATGGTCCTCCAGGAAAGAGCTTCATAATCCACCCTAAAACCCTTTCCACCACCTATTTGGGGAAAAAGAAGAGCGAGATTTATATTTATCAGCAACCAATAAATGGGGAGCAAAAAAAAATCTTCTATTTCCTAATGAACATCTCTAACACTTGGTTTGTTGAGGAAGTAGGGAAAATGGATGGGAGAGAGGGGATGAGATGCTTCCTTGTTTCGTTGGGTGGATAGACCAAAGGAAAAGATCCCTTCCTGACATGTACTAATTTTAAATCTGCCCAATTTGGGCAGTTTATTTTCCATCTCCCTCACTTATTACATCCCATGCGTTAATATTCATCCTTTCTCCTCTCTATCCCATTGTAAACTTTCCTCATCCCCCTCTCCATCCTTCCTATTGAACAAAGCGTAAATTTTCCCTCACCAAATGGCTGCCACTCCCATGCCTTTGACATGCTCCAGGTGTCTTTCCAACCAAATAAGTAAGGCTATGCCATCTGCTCCGCAGAGTATATCAGTGGGTTCAAGAACAAGGATGAAACAGAGATACAAGTCAAGGTTCCAGTGCTGTTAATGTATTTACGAATACTCGGCAGGGTAAAAGTAGAATTCTATCCTGAATTCATTGAATTTTGCCATCATCCACCAATCAAGTATAGTGGACATAGATTTTCTTCATACAGAATAATCATTGCACTGCAAAAGTGTGATAAGGCCCAAAATCCAGGATCCAAAGAGCCATTTACCTTATCAAGTCGTGAAAAAAAAGCAATTCCTCCCCTCTAATCAGACATTACCGACTCTACCAATAATTACAACAATAGTTCTAATATTTGGTGTTAGATATCATACCTCATCACCTTCATCTGCATATGTATTGCTGTCCTGCACGGTATGAGAATTGGGCAACCTTGCCGGGATATTTTCATTGGCCATACTTTGAGCAGTCAAAAGCTCTAATCTTTGAGTTTGAACCTCAAGTTTACGCGACAATTCATTGTTCAAATCCTTCATTTATTTGAAACAAAAATCCCAAAATATTATATAAGAAAACTAGATGAACATATTGAATACACGTCAGCATACAGAAATAGAAAATTAATCAATAGTATAAAACATTTGATTATTCAGGAAAAAAAAAATTCAACTTAGACTAGATCACTAGAATAACACTCCCCAACCTCGTCAATTTCTAATCCATAACCATTTCCTGATCTAGGGAGACACATTGATTCTAAGAACGTGTAAAATACACTAGAAACAACTTAAGTATACCACCTGTAGTAAAACAATACTCTCCACACATTCTAGTATGATGGAAAGCAAGCAGATCTTCACAGTTGTTTGTCCTATTAAATACAGTTTTTCAAAATCTTATTTCTAGAAATAAGTTTAAACATCAAAATAAAGTAGGAGGTACCACCTATGTACAAGAAAAAAAATGAGTGCATTGACAACATATTATGCAAAATTTATGATCTATAACATGAACTATTCAGAGCAAAAAAAAAGAAGAAGAGGAATGGCTGTGTAATAAGCAAAAATGAGAAGTTTTAATCCAAAAATCTTTCAAACAGCTACGAGCAGACTGTACCCCCTTAAAAGCTCTTTGTTTTGCTCCTTTCATCAAAATCCAAAATCTTACTAAAGTATACACCCCATATATCTTTTTGTCTGTACAGAAACCAAACCCTCGCCGAGCATTTAATCCCTATTCATCTGAACCTCAAAGAGATCAATGGAAAGAAATGGTACCATGCACCATAAACCGTAAGATTCTGACACAAGCACAATCGAAAAGTACACTAGAATCAGCTGCTTCTATACATAAACAAGAATTGACTGAGACCTTCCCCTCTTTTCTCGAGATTCAATATAGTTATAATCCTTTCACAGGCTGCTTCCCTAAGAGGTTCGCATCCAACAAAATCACTTCACATATGATTGCTAACTCCATTGTTCATTTCAGGCTAGAGGTTACCTTTAGCTTGGAGCACTGAGATGACTCAGATGTCAAAGCATGCATCAACTCTTCTTTTTCCAATGCGAGCTGCGCCACAAAAGGGATATTGTTGACTTTACATTTATGTATTCTACTTCAGTCACTTCATAAATTATTTCATTATTTAACAGAAAAGAAGGGGAAAATTTTCTCAAATGCCTAGAGCGCTTAGGCTTGCAAAGAATTGACAGTATATAAAAAACATACCTCGGAAAGTATTGTGTTAATGTTTTGAATCATTCTCATTTGATCTGATGGAATGTACACAGATGAAGCTTCAAGATTTGACTGACCATTTTCAGGTAGCATGGGAAAATCAGTAGCATCACTTCTAGGAACAGACGAAGTACCATGTGTTTCCTGGCTGGAAGTCACTGGGATGTCATCTGCAATTGAAATGAAGAAGAAAACCATGAATAATGGGAAAAGGAAAAGACTTCGAAGAACAAATTGCAAAATGATTCATTGCAGTACGGCAGTAACCAGAGTGAATATTATCTGAGGTTGTACAATGGTTTTACAGGAAAAAGGGAAAATAGTATACACCAAGAAACCAATGCCCAACACAAAAATTGAAGCTCAAACATACTCGTCCAGAATAAAATGTTGATGAAAACAAGAACAAATAGATAATCCCCCACATCTATAAGATGTCAAAGCTATCCTATCCCAGAATTCGATAATTAGAAACAAAAAAAATGTTTTGCCATCAACCAATGAAGCTAAATCTTGATCCAATTCCATATTGTTTTTCTATTTAAGCTAACAACCCCCCCCCCCCCAACAGCAACAGTTTCAAAAAGGACACGGGAGATCAATAGGTCTCAAGGAAGCAGTCAAAATGTTAACAAAAAAGCACACCAATAAAGTGTCTGAATTTTTGTCTCTATAGAGTCTATCAAAGCATTCAAATGTGAGAAGAAACATGGAAGCAGCAGCAGCATTTCCAACGAATTCCTGAAGTTCCTTAACAGAACAAAAGGCTCAAAGACTGAACCACCAAAAAAGCTCAATCATCATTTCCAACAAATATGACCCATTTTGGCAGACGAACCCCCCCCCCCCCTTGTTTAAGTGAAGACACAGCTTACAGCATCCACTATGCAGTAACATTTTGAACAGCATAACATCAATTCCAAGAGAACTATCATTACCTAGATCTTCTGTCGATGTTGCTACATTTTTTTTCTCAGCACTCCTGCTTACACCTGGGGACTTTTCAGTTACAGAAGCTTTACGTAGCTTGGATTGCAATAGTTTCTTCTCTGTCATAAAAATGATGATTAGTTAGGTAGAAACATTAAAAGCATATACAATATATGTGAGATAATTAATCATTTCATTTTTCACCGACAAATAAAATCACTCATTGATGGAAATACTTAACAGAACTGAAAAAAAAATCAATTGATCTGAAACATGGCCTTAAAAAAGAAATTATAATAAGTATATTCTGGAATCATGCAAAATAATTATGGGGACCATACTGGGTTAACAGTTATACGAGTTCTTGAACTTCAAAAAGCCCAATCCTATAGCAGTTTTAAGAAATGTTGTATCTCCATAATCAATATGGAGATGATTACGAGACTCCCATGAAGTAAATATGCTTTCATCAGCATCATAAAATATCAAGACAAAGAAAGCTTGTTGTTAGCAAATCTTTCATTTATCGGCTGGAAGGATGGGTTATGCTTGGAAATGAATACTGCAAGCTGTTTGCAAAACTCTCTTCAACCTGTCTCTTTTATAAATGGTACTCATCTGAGTTTTTTAAAGAGGACAATGACAAACTGAAGAACAGAACAAACCAATCAACCAATCAACTGTACTTCTTATTAATGATATAAAGGTCCTCTCAAAGTAGTTTGAGGAAGTTTTAGCAGACTTCTTGATTTTGCTTCTCGAAGCAATGCACACACACTCTGTTAAGTCAGGAAGTTTTTATTTTGAAACTTTTTAAAGAGAACTACCAGTTGAAGTACACAGTATGTGATGAATTTCTTTCTTATTAGGTTTCATTCTTGAACGCAAACATAGGAGGATCTACAGTGGTGTCCCTCCTTTGACACCTTTCCTGATTAAATTTAACTAAGTTTGGACCAGACCTTTTTTTTTTGTTGTGTAAAAAATGATATTCAAGTGCCACGATCGCGTTTTGAAAAGGGAAGAAAAATTCGCGACTTGGGTCATAGATCTGATTAATCAAATAAGTTAGTTTTATTTAAATCAGACGATAAAAAAAAAGGCAACTACAGCAAAATGGACATTTAAAAAAAATGATCATGATAACTTGGAAAAAAAAATATTTTTTTCAAAATGAGACAAATTATATAGCTTAATTCTCAACTCATTAAATATGAAAGGATGAAATGGGGTACAAAAATAACCTAAAAAAAAAGGTTTGGTCAAGTCAAGTTAGCATGCCAAACTTATAACCCCGATAATCAGGGTCGAGACAACCTGAATTATCCTGCCCACTTTTTATTTTTTATATTTAGTCAAATAACAAATTATCCCTCAGTTGACCTGATAATAACAAAAAAACCATTATAAAATAATGAAAAGCCCTTGGCGCCAGTTTTAAAATTTTTGCTTTCAAGATTATTTTGGTCATTTCACTATGCTTTATATATGGTCAAATGCAAACCGCCCCTTAGCTGACCTGATAATAATGAAAAACCCATGTGAAAATACAAAAAAGCCGTTGGACATCAATTTTAAAAATTTTGCTTTCAGGGGCATTGGGTCGTTAAACTGTGCTTATACTTTTGAAATGGAAAAAAACTTATTTATCTCCGATCAATTTGGTGATGGCTAATACGGCTTGTAAAAAGACCTTAATGCCCTGATAGCTAGTTCAATATTTTTGGGTGTGAAAGGCAAAGATCTCACTACATTGTTCCTGTTCCAGTGAACAATGCAAATAGATCTATGTCTAAAGTGTTTTTCCATGCCTAAACTTTTCTTAATAATTTTATTGATAAAACTAGTTCTCTAAATTTTCTAACAAGTGGATAATATATCAAACGGTTTAGGAGAAATGACTTCCTCATTGTAACACTTCTCATCCATAACGATTACAAAGTTGCATGGCATATGTTTATTTTAGTTTTTAATAGACCAAATATTTCTTTTGCTAATCCATCTAGTTCATCATCCCCCCATTTCCTCACTCCCCACTCTTTTCTTAGACCTCATTTTAGCATTAAAAAAAAACATATATATAAAAGCAATAAGAACTTCAACAGTGAACAAAAACTACGTGTGAATACCTTCTTGGAGAGCATCAATTGTTGACTGCAAATCCTGACGATCTTTCTCCAGGCTGGACATTTTCTTTCTACAGGATTCAATTTGGATCATAATTGTTAAATGTTGTTTCAATTAAGAAAACATAGAAAAAAAGGCAATTGGAAAGGATAATGTAGGACTCATACAAAAATTGTCCACTAAATGGAGAAGGAAATATATTGGCATGCACATCATCAGTAAAAAAAAAAAAAAATAAGTTCCCTAAAGGAAAAAACATTGGCTAATTACTGTCATTTTGTCCCTTTGGAACTAAAGATAGAGCCTTCCTTTTTTGGCATGCATATTTCACTCAATCATGGAAATGTTGTTGGTATTCTAATGAAAATCAGTGCTTGCATGACAGAATCCCTCTCTCCCAAAATATGGTTACTGTTACCTCCCAACATAGCTGAACTCCAATTATATGGATAACTGTTCCAGAATCCATGCAAAACAAATCTTGATAGTTGCACAAAATGCTTCTTTATATCAGTTTTTTAAACAAACCCTGTTACAAGTCCCACCAATTTAAACAGACAAAAAAAGACTACCAGAACATCAAGTTAAACTGAAGATGTACATCTCAAATTCTTCATCTCCAGTCAAAGGAGAGGTAAAGCATACTTGTATGAAGTTATCTCAGCCTGTGAGTTCTCTAATTGCCTCCCCAGCTTTAGCTCACTAGATCTTAGCCTGAGTGCCTACACAAGCAAGTTATAGAACAACCTTAAGGGAAAGAGAGAAGTAGCCAAGCATAACTATATTATATTTGTGATTATGAATGACATTGGTATCAAGAAGTACCACAATATAAACTAACATATGAGGAGATTCTTTTTCATATGTGGATGATACAAAAATTTTAAGCACCCAAATGTAGTACAGTTTTAGCAGATTAGAACAATGTATCATCATTCCAGCAATTTAATAAAGGATTTCCATGTTAACTTCACAGCAATTTAATTGTTGTGCCTCTGTAACGAACAATTTTGTATACACAAAAATTTACTTAGTAGACCAAAACTTATGTTACAAAATTAAGAGTCAACCTTGAATTAGATGTGCATAAGACAAAAACCAATGGGTTGAATGTAATCAAGACCAAATGAAACTTTAGTTGCATTCCTACTTTAGCATATTCCAATTCAGTCACACATTCTTCACAAAGCAAGGGCAAAGTGGGGGATGCTTGGAACTGTCATCTCTGAAGGCAAGAAAACAAGATGAACGAGAACCAGTAATAAAAAGGCAATTTACTACCTTCTCTTCCAAACTAATAACTTCAGAAGCCAGTAGCTTAGCTCGTTCATCAGCAGCATTACACTCGAGCTGTGCATTTGCACATGCAATTTTGACAGACTCGAGTTCCACCTGATAACATCAATAGGCATAAAAACAATGGAAATGGAAATGACCACAAATACCAAGATAGATATAAGCATACTAGCTATAAGCAAGGGATAATCACTACTAACCAAATGGATCTTGATTTCTTCCTGTAACTGCTCCATATCAGATTTCAGTTGGTTCACAACACCTCTCTAGAGAAAAAATTCAACGAAAGTATTAACAAATTAAAGACATAGACCAAAGGAAGTGTCAGGTATAATCAAACAGCCAATGGCATAATATAGAAACCACACCACTGCAATTTTTATAACTTCAACTTCTAGACTCTGATCCCAATTCCAACATCCAAACAAATCAACTAGCAACCAAGCAACTTTGATAAACTACTTTATACTTTTTGGAAATATTTTGTGGCTTACATCCATGGGCAATGTGTCACATTATCCAACAATATATGTCACATTAAAATGCATATCAAGTGGTGTATTCTTACCAACAAAATTTATACAAAGTGCCAGTAAAATCCGCAATTCAGATTTGAAATATATAAATATCAATGACGGTTCCAATCTCAAGTTCCACAAAAATTGTGCTGGTAGAGTTCAAGTCTCAATGTTAATACGCTGGAACCTTGTAGCCTAAATATTATGAGAACTTTACAGAAACACCTTTGTAGACACATACAAAAGATAAGAAAGGTGTAGCCCCAACATCCCCAAGAGAGTATGATAAAAATTCTCTTATGTAAAAACTCTGTTTCACCAAAAAAAAATGAGATTTTCTAAATTAACATAACTTGCTACATAAAAAACAAAAATAAGGAAAAGATTTTTGTAGGATTTACTTCATAGTCTCACAAGTCTTATCCAAAGAAAAAAATTATCCCATCCTTAAGAAAAGATTCAACTTAGCATATTTTTCTTACATATAAGATGTTAATGGCTAATGGGAATTACAGGAATAAAAAAAAGGTTGGCAGATATTTATCCTCTTTTAACTATAAAAAGGAAAGAGATCGCAAGGACAGCAGAGAAAGATTTTGCATGCCAACCTGTTGGTTGTAGCTATCTGTCAATGATGAATTTTCAGCAGCCAAGGACTCTGCTAAAGCACGTGAAGCTTCAAGAGCTCGTTGCAAAGAGAATTTTTCTTGTGTCAAGTCTTCAATATGCTGCAATAACAGGACCAACATAAACAAGAATGTGACTGTAATGAGAAGAATTTTTGGCAACTATCTCACAGAAGTGACAGCAAAAACATGTTGAAGTGAAATTTGATAATTTCCTCTTGGTTCACAGGGAAAAAAAAGGAAAAGAAATGATCAAAAGGGATGTATGCATCACAGAACATACCCCGACCACAATTCCTAAATATAATCCCAATCAAGTTTAATATTAACATCCCCACCACTCTCCTCACAGCAGATGCTATGTGTTGTGATGTTATGTACACTATTCTATTTGGATAAAATTTTAAAGGACCCAAAATCTAGTACTGAGGAATTCTTATGTGTGCATCACAATACCAACAAGTCCTTGACAAACATATATTTTAATAAATTGTGAAAAACACTTAATTTTATAATATTCAAAACATTGCACTTGCAGAGCTAAATTCACAAATTTCCAAGGAAAAGCTAAAAAGAGACTAGTAAAGCAAGAACTATACAACAAATATTAAATAACAGAAAACAGGGTACCTGTTCCAGAGCAGAAAAATCTTCATTTTGCATGGGTTGATAAAACTCATGTTTTCTCTCCATAATGTTCTCATTAGTATTAGTGTTCATTATACCAACCCCATTAGTAAGAGAAACTGAAAATTTTGTTGCATTATCAACTGAACTAGGCATATTTGAAGAAGCCATCTCTGATAAACTCCTGTCAGTTTTGGTCTCCACAGGAAGCTTCTGGAAAGCAGATGATCCTAAAGCATCAATGCCGTTTGATTTGGAAGTATTGATTATAAATGAATCCTCTGGTTCAGTCCGTTGGACATAACTACTAGATGACGATCTAGACACATTAAGAGAGTCGAGGAAAGATGGACGAGATCTCCTAGAACTATTTGAGTTGAAACCTGTGGATTCAGATGTCTGTGCAGCTGTATCGTGCACAGTACGCAAATTACTGGTGGAGCTACTAAAATTTCTTTCACCAAAATCCAAATTCATGGGATAATTGAAACGCATGTCCTGCTCAACTTCAGAATCAGAATCTCTCAGCTTCATATTTGGCAGGGTAGAGTCCACTGTAAAACCCCAAAACACGACTGTATACTTAGTTTTTTTTTTCTGGAAAATTAAAGATAGGACAAAGTAAAACCTCATAATGTGTTGTTTATACAAACAGACAGACATGGAAATCCAGGAAAAAAAAATACAATCTAAATAGGAGAGGGACATACCAACAGTGGCAGGGAAGCTACTATAACTGGGCTTAAAGGTTTGCTGTTCAGAGCTGGCAGAACTTTGATATGAAGTAAGGAAATGAGTGCTATCATTATCAACCACAGAATGCTTTAAAGATATGTTATTTTCTTTGGATTGGAGCAACTCCCTTCCATAAAGGCTGGATTGACTAGAACTGCCATAAAAACCACTAACAATAGAATGGTCAGATGAACTCCTGTCCCCTTGGCTCCCTGTATATATTCCAGATTCATTATTCATTTTTTCTGTCTCTTGGCCATACTTAACATTGGCTGATCCAGCGAGTCCTGAAGCATCATGCCTGTTTGAATCAAAATGATTTGTGTGTTTCTGTGTTATTCCTGAAAACGATGTACTATAATCACTCAATGAAGGACGACTAGGTTCTGAATCTTTCAAAGAACTTAGTTCAACTTTCTCGGTAATATAAATTTTGTTGCCATTGTTCATAGATGCACCAATGGGTTCAACAGGTCTGCCAGGTCCATCAGATGTGCCAACTCCATCTGAATCTGTTAGTCGTGCATGCTCAGTCTCCAACAGTTGCTTCTGATCTAGGCTCACATCCAAAGCATGAGGTTGGCTGGTGGGTGCGGCTTTCTTGGCTCGCTCTGCTGCCTTTTTCTTGCGGAACTCCTCCAACTGCAAAAGAACACATAGACATGGGGAATATGATCTTACAAACCAGATTTTTCCATGCTTTAATCAGATGAAAAAAGCAAAAGAACTAAAATGGAAGGAGCCAAGGAGCAGGAGGCTAGGGCGTGAGGGACATGTTACTTAATCACCAGGTGTATAGTCTAAAATCTCTAAAGAAACGCCAACAGAGACGCACAAGGGCAACAAACAATTGCTGCTTCTTGACCTGAGAAGGCTATCAAAGACCTGCCAAAGCAGAATCTCAAAAAGAAATTGGATGTACACAATGCACGTTTTTTGTTATTGCAATGGAGGTGTTTGGAAAATTGTTTTTCAGCTGATAAGGCACACTGCCAAAAGCATTAAAAAGCACCCTAATTGGCTTTTACCCCAAAGGAACAACCAATTGGAATTCTAGTGGACCTCAAGAATCCTCTAAAATAGAGTTGCATGAAGAGAATCATGCCTCAAATCGAATTAAATTTACTTTTTAACTCTTTCAGCTCCGAGTCAGAATTACAAGGATGGTTTCAAGTCTTTCTTGATTGCTTCCACTTGTTTCTGTGTAGAGTACTAATCATAGAAATATCCAAACATTTCATCTTTAAAGAGTTGCATTTTATTTCTAGCTCACCAACGGACATACTTAAAGTCATAACTGGATCCTCAAAAACAATAAAACCAGTATGTAATTCTGAGTTCTTTCTCTAGTCCAATAATCTCACACTTGACAAAAATTATACACATTCACTTCCCCGTCCGGCAAGAAAAAAGGCGATTGCAGCAATATGTTTAGCTTGGATCAGGAGCGCAAAGGTAATAAGAACTAAAAAATCTATATGATTACCACCCTAAAATACACAATTCGCCAAAAAAAAAAAAACTCGATTATCTAATTTGAATCACAGATCGTTGACAGTGGAACCACATGCATGTTTCTCGCTACACATTTTGCAAAAGAAAATTGATGATATCAAAATAAACTTAATCAGTTGCATGAACTGAAACAAATCAATCAATCAAATAATTGAACATACCCGTCGCTTTCCTGCTTCGAGATGCTCCTGTTTCCGTGAGCCTGGCAACGCCTGAGCCGACGCCATTTACCCCTCTAGAAGTTGATACCCTCAAATTCCCATCCAATTAAACTACTTATCCACAAACCAATCACAATCACACAAAAAAGAATCCAGATCAAGAAATAAAAAACGAAGGAAATATTGTAATTCGAAAGGTATAATGGTGAGTTAAATTCGGATTTTGAAATTTAATTTAATAGAATCTTGATTTTGTACGGACCAAAAAAGGAAAAAACAAAGAGGTCCGATCTGATCGGGTGAGAGAGAGAAGGGAGGAGAGCTGTTTGTTGTGCGCAAAAATAAATCGTGGGTGCACTTCAGGCAGATCTCCTTTGTTTTCTCTCTCTGTTTTTTTTTTTTTTTTGGGTTTCGTGTTTTACGTTTTGCGTTTAAATTTGGGGTGGATGCGAGGGACAAAATTACGTGCTGCTGCGTTTAAAATGACGGGCGTTGGATCTTTTGTGTTGTACTCCAACTCCAACAGTAAGATTTGTTTTTTTTTTTTTTTGAGGAAAATTATTATTGTTATTATTATTAATATGTGCAAATAGTTATTAATTCGTAATATTTGAAAAATAACTTTTTTTTATGGAAACGTAGTAATATTTCCTTCTATGTGGTAATTTTTTTATCAAAATTATATTTAATCATTTGTAATTATCGCAATTTTGATGTAATTAATTAAATTATAATATGATAAGATGCTTTTTTATGACATAATAGGTAAATATATTGTTATGTTACATGCATTGGATAATATTCTTTTCCTTTTCTAAGATAATTATACCGTATCATTTGCATGGAGAAATTTTTGTACCGCGAACACTGCAGTCATTATTATTTTAAATTATGGAATGTCGAGGGTATTTACTTATTGTTGTTATAAAAAATTGCTTCATCTCTCTATAAATTAATAAATTACTCCATAGAATAATACAGTGTAACTGTGATTTAACAAATATTGTTACTTAAAGGTAGAAGAGAGTTTTTTTAGGTCGTAATATTATAAATTGTTAAATACATTTACATGTAATATCGGAAAATTTTATCTTATGAATTTGTATTTTAACTTTTTTTTTTTTTTTATAACCTAGGGTGTCCGGGTCAGTTTATGCGCATCACAACTAATCTCCGGACCCATTGAACACCCTGCAAGCCCAGTGGACAGATAAGGCACCGCGGGAGTGACAGGCATGCACAGAGAGAATCGAACCCGGATACAGAGGAAGGGAACAAGTCCCTATCCTTGCTAGCTCACGACCTCAAGTACATAATTTTTTTTTAACTAATTGTACCTTAATTGTGATGGTTAAAGATGATTAAGGGTGATTTCCGAAAAACAATAACTTGTTATTTTAAAAGAGGGAAAAGGTGTTATACTTGACAAAAAAATTATTTTAAATAATTATGAATTAATAACTTTTATTTTAGAAGAAATACAAATTACATTAAAAAAAACTGAAAACTTTAGTAAAATACCATGATTCAAGATACATTTTATTGTTTAATAGAATAATGAACTAACGTTTTTACCCTTCTAAAATTTAAAAAAACTTGCAATTTGGGGTAAAATTGTCTTTTTATGGGGATACATTAGATATTACAAGATTGATTAGGTATAAATTGGTCCACATAAATTTTTTGAGCATAGAGGAATGACTTTTACTTACAGTTGTTTTGTTATTATGTGGTTGACCTAAAGGTTGCCTGGTAATTTTACAAAGTTAAATATTATTTAAAAAAAGTTGTTGATGCGTGTTACACACGTGTTAACACGTGAAGGCCCTCGCACCATTCTAGAGGCGCATGTAGGGTCATCCAGTTACCAAAATCAGTTGTTCACAACGGTGTTTGGAGCGACGCGTCATTCTCTTTGTGTTAGGCTCCAATGATGTGAACCTCGTGATCATGTGGTTACGCAACCCACAATGAAAATGATAACTTCCATAAGAAAGCCAAGTAATTAGGTTTGGTTGAACATTTGCCCAGAGTTAACTTGTAACTAAGAACCAGAGATATTGGATGATTGCGAATGACGCCACAATGTCAGTTATACCATGATAAGTCTAATTTACTCTTTATCCCAATAAAAAAAAAATTGTTCAAGCAAAATTGAATTTCATTAATATTTAAAGGGTACCAAATTTGCAGCGAAACAAAATATAATATATTCCTAAGATAATAACCATAATGGTCCCATATTGGGTTGCAAACCAATTGGCCTTAACTAAAACTCGTCTAAGCACAAGTCTAATACCTAAAACAAGCCCAAAAATTGATTTTAGGCCAAAACAAACTCAACAGAAATAAAAGTCCTATACCTGAAATATAATTATTCCGTATATTAATTAAAACAAAAAACAAACGTTAAGAAATATTCAGAATAATACAAGTTATCAAAACATCTCCAAAATTGTATCTCTTTGCATTAGATCCCTTGTAGTTAATCAGAAACTTGTAAAAGAAAGAGTGTTCCTTTGTTCGTCCATTAATCCTTTTACCTTGCTTGAAAGATGTTGTCTTAGATGTTAAAGTTTCTTCCCTTTTTTAGCTGAAAATATGCTTTAAAAAATAGGAAGGAATCTCCATTTTGAATAAGAAAATCTTGCAAGAGAAAGGAAGAAAACAAAAGGGAAAGTTCTTTGATTCTGGTCTTCCCTTATACTCCATGTTAAGGAAGGATTCCTTGCATTTAAAGGACAAATATATGATGGGAAATAATTCTCATATGTTGTCGCCTTTCTCTTTCCATGCTAGGTATGAAATCCTTGTCCAACATGAAAAAACAATATCTCCTCTTTAAATCAGCCCTTGCCATTTCTTTGCTTCTCATTTTAGCATTAGGAAACTTCCTCTCACAAATAACTAAGTAACCATCATCCATGTATCCTAATTTAGCTAGGATATTTGATATATCATTGTAGAAAAAAGATCTTAACACTCTAATTAATCCAAGCCAACTTTAGATTCCATATGACCCAAACTTATACACATTAACATAACCCAAATTCGATCTAATACAAACTCTTAACAAGCCTATTTTGTTGCCCGAATCAGACCCATACATCGGTTGCTCAAATCTTGTTGAATGCAACATTAATGACCTTGGACCGAACCCCTCATCATACATAATTTAAGGTTGATCGAACTCACTCCTTACCAAAACCCTAATGTAGCCGAATGGTTTCTAGGCTAAAAACCTTTCATAACTAATTTCATTCCAACCAAAAAACTAAGGCAAGAAACAATGTTGGTTGAATGGCCTCCCATCCAAACTTAAACACATAAACGAATGTTCAACATGAAAAATTCAAGTCTGAATTGTATCATCCTCCCCTTATTTAGAAAGATTTGACCTTGAATCCAAAACATGAAAATCATATACTAGAGGCACATCATCATCATAAGATCGAAACAATGTTTCATCATCAAAACATTGTAAAACTTTGTCGACAAGAAAGATGTTCTAAATAACCCTCGCTCTCACATATAAATTCTCATTTTCAACCTTTTTATCCCCTTTAAGTTTTAACTGGTCCTCATAAACCTGCTTATAAGATAAAGAAACTAGAACTACAAACTTCATATCCTTCACAAATGAATATCTATTCTTGAATCCATCATGTATAGCTTTCCTATCATACTATCAACAATGGCGGAGCTAGAGTTTTTTCAATGAGGGAGCAAATTATTAATAAATACTATATTATATAGATATGCATTAGAAATCAATTCAAAAAATATATACTAATTCATATCAAGTAAAATTAATTTAAAAATACTTTTAAACTGAAAAAACTTACATTATAATTATTCTCTTCGAGTTTTCATATTTTAAAACCGCTTTATAATAGTTCCATTATCAATCTTATTGAAGATATCTTTCTCAATATATACAACCAAACTATCATTCATCAACTTATCTCTCATCCTATTCCGTAATCTACTCTTGACAATATGCATAGCAGAAAAAACTCTCTCCACTGTAGCAGTTGCAACTGGTAGAAGTAATGACAATTTGATAAGCATATATACTAATGGAAATGTCAAATTCTTCTTTGTTTTTACTATTTTCTCTGCAAGGCTAGCAATACCTTCAATACCAGAGAACTCATCATCACCACGTAGATCAATAATATACGTATCAAGTTGGTCACCAAGTACCATAAGGTCCACTATAGAGAATTCACTGGGATAAAAAAGAGCAAGGCAAATAATATTTTCTTTGTTAAAAGTAGAGAAAGAGTCACTTGGGTTTAAATATGCCATACAAAGAAGTAACTATGTACTCGTCTCAGTAAAACGATCATCCAACTCAGTAAGTTGGATGTAAATGATATTGTTAAACAATTCATAACGGAAATGATGTAATTTTGTAATCCATTGAGATTTTCGCCTTGAACGCCCACAAAGCTTGTACTCATCATCCATGTTTAGAATATCAATATCATGTTTGATGCAAAAGGATGACACTTATTCCAGTAAAGATTCCCAATCATTCTCTCTCATCATTTTGAATCGTTCATTTGATGTTTTCAATAAACTCATAGCATTTTCTATGTCTTGATATTTTCTTTGTAATGCTTGTGAGAACTCATTAGTAACTGCTAGTATCATTCTCAAACAATGAAGCATGGACACAAAATTAAATGATTCCATAATATCTGTTAAAACGACTGTTTTTGTTCTCTATTCTAAGTTCATCCCATCCTCCCTTATAATCTCAAGCACATCAAGAACTGATGAAAACATTGCAAGTAGACGAATAATTGTAATATAGTGGGAGCCCCAACGGGTATCACCATACCTTCTAAGAGAAGTTTTTTTATTCAAGCCTCGTCCACTAGAAATTTCTCCATTTTCAAGTCATTCAATAATTCTAGCATATTGTTTTTCTCTAATCACCTCCATCATTTTGCATGATGCTCCAACTATGTTTATAATGCTAGAAATAAAATTGAAGACATCTCCAACTTCATTATGCTTCTTTGTAACAGCCACAAGAGTCAATTGAAGTCTGTGAGCAAAACAATGTACATA
>Ga0307517_10002583_pt1 | contig 28840 bp, 34 predicted proteins | sample 23_EM_MG_FD_194515 | JGI IMG/M metagenome (GOLD analysis project Ga0307517, IMG submission 194515) | Populus trichocarpa ectomycorrhiza microbial communities from riparian zone in the Pacific Northwest, United States - 23_EM | ecosystem: Host-associated > Plants > Roots > Unclassified | place... | reverse complement strand
AACAAAGTAAAAGTATTTCGTGAGACCTTCCAGCAATCCGCCGAGTTTTTCCCGATCCTGAAGCGTTGCAAATGAACCTGTAGTCAAGTACTCAGAGTGGTTTAAAGTGCGATTCATAACTACATATGTGGCATTGATGCGGCATATGCCATCTTTGTCCAAATATCTTCTTGATTTCATTACTATTGCATGCATCGAGATCGTGAAATAAGATATTTGGGGAACCATTCCAATAAGATGGGATTCGTAGGTCTATTGGGCAGACTAGTGCTACCTTGATACTATCCTATGTAAACTGTTTACATAACATAAACCTATTATTCCTGAACAATCAGATATCCACTAGCATCCCAGCCGACATCAACGGACGGCGGCCCACCTTCAGTCTGGACTGTATTTTCCTTTGGTATGTTGGCGGTGATTGTGGGTGGCCCCACAGTTTGAAGAGCATTTGGATTTAATGTCACGGTGTTGGCGGTTGCGGATGTAGGTAATCGCTCAGTGTTGGGCTTGATACTACGGCAGCAGGATGTGAGAAGGGTTATGAAGAGAAAAACCCAGGCAACCCAAATGCTGATGGCTAGAGCTCGAGGAGCGGCGGAAGTGCCAGCACAGTTGGTTCGGTCGTTTTCGCTGTACGTCCTATGACAGCGATCTCGTTTAACCCACTCGTCCTGTCATATATCGTAATGGTTGATTACTTGTGTAAATTATGAAATTGGGGGTACAAACTGTCGTCCATCCCGCCCCAGCGGACCAGACAAAGAACAAAAGCAGAAGGACTCCAACTTCACTTGGATCCATAATACATAGAAATCTACAACACGATTTGTTTGTCTCCAGATGTGCTTTTGGAGATGGGGTTGGACTCACAGCGAGGTATAAACGGTACTGACAACTGAAACGATGAGCACTGCTATTGACATTCTGTCAGTGTTGACTATCGAGAAGTTGAGTATCAGTTTCACCGTTGCAGTTGCAGTTGCAGTGCGAATATGAGGTAACTTGCCGTTGAGTGCGCTGGTAACCAACGTTCCGATCGTCGCAAGGAACTTCAATTTTGTGGTGTGAGAGCTCTGGTAGACCCAACATTATGTTGAACAAGTTGCTCATGCTCACATATAACATGGCCCAACCTTTAACTGCTGAACTCATTATGTAGAGAAGGATTTGGTACGGATGACAAAGAGGTACACGAAAACTTTAGGTCGAATTATATTTTTTCTCACAGCAATGAAGCATAAATAAACATCTCACCTCTGAGAATCGTCCACAATACCACAAGAGTGTGGACGACCTTGACAACACGTTGGATTTGATTCACGCCGTGAAATGGTCCTCAAACTTGAGTTTGTCATACTCCAGAGCGTCTCGGGAAATGTGGTCACCTGCAGAGCCATCATGGAGAGAAGAACGACGGTGTCTTTGGATGGAGAACCTATGAACTTAGTCCCGAAAAGCGCTGGGTTGTATTGAATCAGTCAGATAGAGAGTCCAGGTGAACGGAAGTCAAAGCGGTTCCTTCTGCATTTGCTTTATCGTTGATCATATCGAAAATCGACTCCGTCTGCTCGCGCTTTCGTTTCGACGTGATGAAGGCACCCGGGAACAAATAGTGTTAGGTGATTTGCCATGACTGTGGTTAAGATGGAGTAGTGGTGAAGAAAATATCCGTAGTTCGGAGAGGGCTCTTCATGGACGATCTTTGGATGATGGATGAGGGACGAAATTCGGAGGTTGTTGAGGATGCCTGCGGGAATTGGGTAACGAGGCAACTTTGAATTGCATTAGATACAAGTAGTGATTCTAGTGAAAACAGGCCGCTATTCGATGTGTGTGATCAAAATCATGATGGGTCATTGCAACAATGAAGCGTACCTCGCAAACTATGAAGACCGTGCGGCTGGCGCTCACATCCAACAAATTTCCTACTCGAGGATTCCCTCATTCAGACGTCTAAACAATGATTCCTCCCAGTCGGCAAGAATATCACCGCGTCCATGAAGGTGAATATGTGACGCGGAGAAGGTAACAGGAATAACATCGATCAACCGAAAATCAGTGTTATACATGTTATACAAAATAACACCAACTCCATGTGTAGGCTTAGCTGGCCCTCCAGAACTTCTACCATCCTCCACACATGCCCTCAAGTGATCAAAGATCTCCTGAGAACGAATGTGACTGCCCAACTCACTGGCTGAGCACACGCGTGCATCCGTTGCTTGAAACATTTTTTCCACTAGTGTGGGCTCTGGGTTCAGTTTGAGAAGTATGACGAGAGCCTCTCGAAAGCCTCTTTCAGGGTCATCGTCAACATCAAGGGCTTCTAGAGCAACGTTTGTGATCGTCGTTTTGTATTTAGCGGCAAAGGCGCGCATGGCTGCAACAACCACCTGGCCTGAACCATGTGGTGCAAGGCTGGGTAGATCAATATGTGCGCATTCCTTTTTGTGTGCAGCTTTCCATGCTTTCGTCTGGCATGGTACGCTCTGTATCAACCAAGATCAGAGACAACAAAAGAGAGAAGTGGGGCTGCGTACACAGTACATGTGGATCTTACACCCTGAACATCTCTGAAGTCTGGCACCCTCACCCTGAGTACGGTGGCAGAATTGACACTGGGTAAGATTGTGGATACTGATGTCCTGACTTTCGCCCATAGGGCTGGGTGCCGAAAATATGTTGAACCGACGATCGTGAGCAACGCCTGGGAGAGTGTGATTGTCCATAGAGATGTCGGATTCTGGGTTATGGGAGGATTCCATCTGTCACCACAAGGTCTTTTGTTGACTCCAAGGGTTCAAAAGCCTGATGTTGAGGAATGGCGATAGGTAAAAGTACTAATGTCGCCGAGTACGTACAGGTGGCGTCGGAATTCATTTCACCTAAAAAGCCTGAGGAGTTCAATGCGGTTACTGTGTGACATACATCAGTCCCATCCGTCACAAATTTAAACTTGGCCTGTGACCTGTCTCAACACCATGACGGTCGCTTGCTACTACTGCAATGTTTCAATTCCCAACAACCAGGCCAAACGATGCAGCCGTTGTCGGTGAGTTCTCTTTTTCGTCTGATCTGCCAACGCGTTCGACACGTCTCGTTTTCAGCCTTGTTACCTACTGTGTGAGTTGTTCTCGCTTCCAATGGTACCCACCTAATTCATTGGCCCCTTAGTCCAAAGAATGTCAAACCCTCTCGTGGAAAGCTTCCCACAAAGCCAACTGTGTTCCCAATCCAACTGTTGTCGCCTTGAATGGCGCGAAGCCAGAGAAGTTCAGTACGGAATGGGTCCAGCTCGAGGTTGATAAAATGTTGAGCAAATGGATGGCAGAATGGCGACAATGCTTTATGCAGTGGGCGACGCTAGCACTTGATCTGGTGAATCACCCACCAAACAGAGTCATCACTCACTGGTACGTACCATAACTCGAACCTTGCCCGGTCAACCCGTTGAGTATTTCTCAAGTCTGCATATTACCGTTGAACCGCGTCATTTTCAGACCAAGTCCTACAAAAATTACGGTGTGAGTAATAGTGCCTGGTATTTCACCTCCAAAACTAACATATCACAGGTTGTCGACGCAGCTGTCGTCCCCCTCTCCCAGATTCAAGAATCCTACCCTGAACTTGTAACGGAGGTAGACCCCACCGACTTTACCCGCCTCCGATACGTCGTTGCACTTCAAAATACCGAGGGTGAACTTCGTCGCGTACGGCTACTCCAATGGAACGTTCGTAGCCTTGCCGGGTGGCATAAACTGCCGAAACATCATAGTGCAGGGTTGGCGGAGGGTGTTTCCCAGGCATTGATGTATTCTGTGGAACACACGGCACCGGACGTCGTCGAAAGGCAGCTCGGACTAGGTAGATGATACAACCTTTCCTGGGGACCGCATATATCACTTTATTTTCTCTGGATACCTACTTTGCGTTTCAATCTTGGTGGTAGTTGTTTTTTTTGAATGAAGAAGAAAAGTTTGTGTTTCTCGTGGATGTGCGCCATTATAGATACTTATTTTTTTTTTAGTATTACAATCCAGCGCGATACGCTTGGCGCACAGGAGTATTGTATGTAGCTAACCTTATGATGACCTATCGATTACAGATGAATTATTGATCCTCGGGCCCATAGGTAGGACGAAGACCTTCACGGATGTGAAAATGATGAAACTTTACGCAAAGAAGTGCTGGAGCCCGGCTTTGACAAGATGTATCCAATCGTAATTCAGTAGAGAAATCATTCATGAATCCGTTCGGATTCCCAATTTCCAGCATATACAACATCCGCCGAGGAATTAGTCCTGATTCATTCAGAACGAGTCGTAAACCAGCAAATTCGGGCGACTCCTTTATATCTCTCCTATATGATTTCGAGATGTAGGCTTGGAAGTCGGGGCGAAATGTAATGTTGTTGAATATCGTGGAGTTAATATCTTCCGGAATCCGAAGGGATGTCTAGGTGGGGATGTCCAGAGAAGACGTTCGAGGAATCTGAAATTGAGTGTACCGTTATTGATGTAGGAAGTCGGAAGGTTGGTGAGCAAAGAGCATCCCCGGGCCGGACGACACGGGGACTGGCCGGTTTGGATTGTGGGTCCTCCGACATAGATTCAACAGTGATTGTCAAGGGTTTGAAAACCCGCGCGGGTTACGGGTAGGGTACGGTGTGATGAGAGTATGTGTGCGGAACCTCGCCTTACTACAAAGGCGAGGTGGTGGATGGAAAGGACCGAGGTCATGCTTGGTTCATGTGTGTATATGGGCTGAGTCGTTGCAATTGCCCATTTTTGTCCACAAAACTAGCCCGCCCTCGGAGCACACCTTAGATGACTTATATCGATCAAACTCTTGGATAGATACACCTGACGAAGTGAAACTTGTATACGCAGAAATAACGGGCTCCTATGCACGATAATGTCAGAAGTGAAAGAGGTATCTTGAGCTAAGTCAATACAGTATCCACATTAGGTTATGTTAAGTACTAAGGTATGCTACATACTACCTCCCAGGGGCACTTTCAGGGGGCAGTCTTCCAAATTCTTTGTTTACTGGTTCTGCCCCGTCAATTTGTTCCAGCACGGGTGGCCTCGCAGGCTGGAGGAACATCAAGTGACCAAAAAGTCCAGTCGACGGCCTTGTTTTCATAAGTAGGATGACGTTGAAAAATCCACTCAATCCAAAGATGGTAACCGCGCTAAACGTGGCGGCGGGGGGAACAGAGCCTTCATGTTGCACAAAGGTTGTCCACCGAACCGCACTCAACGGAATAACGCCCAGACAGTATACCACTGGGTAACTTCACAACCGTGTCAGCAGTAGTGTGATTATGGGATGAGGTGTGACTTACGCCAACATCACTAGGGCCTGGCGACGCCTTGCATGGGCTTGTGGATTTAAATCTCTCTCAGAGGTGAAGCGGAACCTCCACCATGCCGAGTCTGTTGGTGGCATAAGGAGGCTACCACGCATCCACAGGTAAAGAGGAACGTAGATCAGAATGGAAAGAGCCAACGCCAACCATAGCCATATGTATTCAAGTAACATTTTCCAGCCAAGTCCCACGTCGACCCAACACCAGTACTAACCATGAAAAAGGTCAATCATCGGGCAAAAGGTATACAGACTGGTTTGGATGGCGTACAGGAGTTGGACCAAAGAAACTGACTTCCTTATTGTGATTTACCGTCACGGCCACAGCGACAAGAATACCAATGAAGGACCAGAGAGCTACCACGATAAAGAAGGTAAATCTCATTGATGGCTCTGCATGCACCCATACTCCTAGAAACGTGAAGACACCAATTGCCTATGGTGGTAGGGGCAATATTAATAAAACGGAATTCAGAAGGGGAAATAAAGTTACCAAGGTTGACAGAGCGACGCCTGTCGCTCCGAAAATCTTTATGATGCCTATATGAATGGGATGTCAGCATGAACTACTCCGAGCAAACTTAATGCAGCTGCTGACCCTGCGCATTGCAAAAGTTACCAATTTCCACCTTTCCATCATGAACCCATTTCAGGCTCAGGGCAATTCCGATTCCTTGCAAAGTATCCGCAAGAAGGAGGGAAGCCATAAGAATGTCCACCGGCTCGTGGAAAACTCGCAGACTGGCATTGAGGTGATACCGCTTCTTAACATTATGCTACGAAAGAAAGTATCCGAGTCAAAAACGATTGAATTGGGGGTTGAGCTGGGAAACGTACCGCGATTACTACGAGCACGAACAGAATGGCGAGCAATGAGAGTAAGCCAGCCTCGCCTGTTATCTGTGAAGGATAACATGAGCGGAATGTCACGGTAATAAAAAAATTAAGGTACTCACAGTTATGCCTATGGAGTCGCTCGTACTCAGGCAAGTGACGGGAGGGGACTTTAGAAGCGACCTTGAATAGTCCTCAGGAGAACATTGAGGCATGCCTGGAATCTTTCGACCAGAGAATGGCGAAAAGATGAGAGTGAAGGCGAGCTTGACAGGTTTATTTATATCATATTCTTGCAGTGTAAGTCTTCGGAACTAGTGGACAGCCACTTGAACGTTTGCTCCTAAGTGTACGTACTACCATTTCAAAAATCTAATATTCAGCGCTGAAAATCCGCTTGGCACAATTACTGATGTTCAACGTTCAACACTTACTGCTTGACTAGTAAGTACAGAATCCAGAGGTTATTTGTGAAACGATGCCAGAAAAAAAAGCGATTTCAACTTTCAAGGTACAGATGCCTTGAATGGAAAGTTTTACGTTTGATGCTTATCAACAGCACAGCTCTAGACACGTTTAATAGAAGCAAAATAGAAGGAGTGATTTATTTCATACAAAGACCTGTAAGTAACCGTGGCAACGCACACTGCATTTTAGTGCAACCCTAAGGCCTGCACATATATTCAACATCCACTGGCAAGTTTTGCAGCTGACGAACTTAATTTTTACATAAACTGTGTTATGGAAACGGATAAGAGTTGTGGACAAACATACAAAAACAAGGTACTTCAAACAACGAATAGCGAGTCGACAAATCAAAGTAAGAATCTGTGCATACTAAAAATGCAGTTGACTAACCCAGTAGTCGCTCAGCGCTCAGGACACCGCAATGGTATTGAATGCGAATCGTGCAGGAATTGAAACTCGACTTGAGGAACGGCACCACCAAGCTCTCGTGAAGCGAAATTACGTCCACAGCCCATTGATTCACCAATTTCCGCTCGAAATCAACACCTACATATTCGTCCTCGCCTTTCCACCTCAAGAGGCGTGCGCTTGGTGTTCAAGTATCCCTCGCGAGAAAGCTAGTCCACTGGTTCTCACAAAGGTCTGCCACACATGGAGGGCATTGGCGTTGTTTACCCCAAGATTGTGGTCCTATATCTCTTTTGATACCGAAAAGCCGAATTTTCCACTCTTGAATCACCAAATTGCACATTCCGGCACGGTACCGCTTTCCGTCTTTCTCGTATCTGGATTTGGATCAAATAAGGAGCTTGCCAACGCCAAGCAAGCGATGTCCCTTGTCATAAAACAACTCCACAGGGTTGTTTCATTTTACCTCCTTTTAAGAGACGAAGTTGCCATGGGATGTGCTTCTATCTCTGACTTAGACTATCCGAAAACAGCTCCGCTCTTGGAGGAGCTTCACTTTCACTGCCCAAACAACGGTCCGACCAGCTCCTTCCAACTCAGATTTGCAATCGAACCTCCACGTCCACGACAAGTGACTTTGGATTACATTTCTTTCGATCAAATTTGCCTCGATTGGTCCAATGTTTCCAGTTTGACACTGGATTTTTGTTACGTTGATATGCTGCCTCCTACGTTGAAGAGTCTCGAACGCCTTGTTTTGGGGCAAACGAGTTGGGACCTTCCCAGGCCAGTTGTTGACCGATCGATCCAACATGTAATACTTGAAGACTCGGGTGATGATTTAATGCTCACATTGACGTTGCCGTCGCTTCGAACGCTAGACGTCGATATCGATTGCACAGAAACCTTTGGTATTGCTTGCGATTTCCTGCTCCGGTCCCTCTGCCCTTTGCAGGCCCTTCACATTCGCTATGCAAACGCATACGATGATGATGCCACACAAGTAATACAAGCGCTTCTGGGTGTTCTCGAAATCACGAAAGAGTTGCAACATTTGACCCTTCGATTTTTGGCCGATTCATTCGTCAACTTCCCGCCTTCGAACCTTGAACCTCTTGTACGGCGATTCTCTGAGTCACAAAACAGAGGTTTCCTACCCCATTTGCAAACGCTCACCTTGGAGACACAATCTATCCCTCCTATTGACTTACTGCTGGATGCGATGACACTCAATCCTTCCCCATCCGAAATTCCCAATGGCCCCAACAAAGAACGACCTTTACGTACGTTAAATTTGGAATTGTATATTCCCTTTGATGCGGTCGGGCCTATTCGGAAAGACGTTCTGGTTCGGATGCTTCAGATACGGGCAGCTGGCAAGAAGATTTCCATCACTTGTACGCAGGCGGATGGAAATGATCTAGTAGAACACTGGAAGAGTTCTTATGGGATTGGGGAGGGTTGATATATTTTGGATGTGGTTCCTGCATTTTTACACACATTTGTTGACCGTCTGTCTTCACAACACATATCCTTCATCCTCCCCAGCTCCGCGTCCATCCCAACGTATTCGATACCCCCTAAATGGCCCGGTAATGAACCAATCGCATAACTCGCAGGATTTTGTGCTTGCTAAGATCAGCCAATCAATACCTTCGTCCTACCGAAATCCTCCAAGAGAGACTATCCAATGGCTATTGCACGAGATACCGACAGAGTAAACTTCATGCCAGTTGAAGGTCAGTGGGCCAGTATCTTTCACTTTAGCATCTTGCGTTTACACGCCTCCATCTCGTCGCAGAGCATATTGACAATCCATATTTCACCGAAGAGGAGATAAAGAGATTGTTCGAAGAATTTTAAAGGTGCTGTCATTTGTATTAATCTATCACCGCTCATATTCTTCCAACTAAGTTTTCCCGTCTCGAAACGCTTTCCCAACACAAACAAAAAAACGAAGCCACACTCCATATCTGGAAGTCCATCGACAATTGGCCGTCTTTCGATCTTACAAAACAGCACCCGTTATCGTAAAGTGGGAACCTTCGGACAAGAGCAAATACACGGACATTGTCCTCAAAAAATACTATCGTTCTCGACTGGAGACAGAGAGTTCAACCTTCATCGAGAAGACAAATCTCCTCTTCGTCCTGTGTCAATGAGTCTGTTCAATCCACCAATCTGACAGAGATTTCACGAGCGTTCGGATGATCCAAAGACTGTTAAACAGACCAGAGATATTAGCTGGTTTATGAATTAACGGTGCGTCATCACAACTCCTCATTTTTATTCGACGCAAGGATTTGGGCTGCCAATTTGCACGATCCATTAAAAAGTATTACCGATGTGCGATTGATTCATTGCAAGAAACTAGAGACAAAGCCAATAATCAGGAGGTGGCGCTATTTTTGGATACGAATCAATCAATAGGAAAAGTTACAGTTGGGAAGAACACTAATAAAACGAACCATGCCCATGAGGCTCAACCGTAACCCTCCGCAAATTGCCTTCCGTCCCATCTACATCTACAAAATAATGCAGCGATCTCTTTTACGATGTCTACTCGGTTTCCTTGCGAGTAGAGCTGCACGAGTGGCTTGTTGGAAGACTTCGCGGACACCTTCGCCCGTCCTGGCAGAACACTCGAGATAGCTCGTAGCTCCAATTTTCTGTGAAACAGCCATACCCTGAACGAGTGGTTATCCTACGAGGCAAAAATAACACTGGAGAAAATGGTGACTTACCTCTTCTGTGGTCACAGGTCGTTGGTTCATCCTTCTCAGTTCGTCGATTACACGAGGGTCACGTCTAAGGTCCTTCTTGCATGCAACGAGAATAATGGGCAGATTAGGGCAGAAATGCATGACCTCGGAAATCCACTAAAGAAATTTAACAGTGTTGGAATAAGAGCGCGGATAAGGAGGCTGTAAAAATACCTTCTCCTGAACATTGTCGAGCGAGTCTGGGGAGTCAACGGCGAAGCAGATGAGGATAATGTGGGAGTCAGGGTAGCTCAGAGGTCGGAGGCGATCATAGTCTTCCTGTCCAGCCGTATCCCAAAGAGCGAGTTCGACATGCCTCTGATCGACCTCGACGTCCGCAACGTAGGTCTCAAACACTGTTGGAACATAAACCTAAAGAAACAAGAGATGTGAGACTGTGTCGAGAGTTGTAAAACCAATCGGCTGTGAATGTCGCCTCGTTAGGCAACATAAACAGCAGAACTTGGTTATACAAGGACTACCTACCTCTGGGAACGTTCCTTTGGAGAAGACTATCAACAAGCAGGTCTACAAAAGAAAAGATGAACAATGTTTGAATGACAAGATGATACACTGACCTTTCCACAAGCACCATCTCCAACGATTACAAGCTTCTTTCTGATTTCTGACATTTCTCGATGCTCAAAAATTGGGTGACGCCGTCAAGGAGAAGCTGTAAACCACATGGTTAAGTCTCAAGTCATCGGCCCGCACAGCCTTTTCGGCACCTCGACGGCATGTAAAAGTTCCACGATGAGGCGCTGCGATCAGCGGCTGTGATCGAGTCAATACGAATCACCTCTGCCCGTTTTTGGTATAGGAGATACCAAAAATGGGCAAAAATTTGTTCTTCAATGACATTGATTCCCAAAAATAGGTTGCTTGAAACACGAAGTGCAGACAATTCGGCTTTGTTTGTTCGTGCCTTCAGCCAAGGGAGTCACAAGAGGCGATCAAGCACAGCATTGAGACTGGATTGCAGGTAATTGAGCTCTATTTCTACTTCAACTTTATAATAATTTATAAAACTTGGTACTCACCTTTCATTTTTCTGAATTTCAGAAGAAACTGTACAGTACTAACTATAAGTCCACTAGCTCTGTTAAAAAGTTAAAATGCCATCTTCTCTTGTTGTTTTACAGTGCTATAGATTTTATACCTGATAGCCATTGTGTCCACTCCAGTCACGATCAAGTCTGCTGTTGAAGCGGACAAAACCATTGCAACAAATAGTTTGTTTCCCAAGTTCATCATTGATATTAGCGCTACTTGCTGTCCTTCATTCCAGTGGAAAGTTGTTCATGCGCCCGCTGTGAAAAAGTGAGGCCACCGGGTGAGATCAGTAAGGCCATGGAGCTCTTTGACGGGACCTTGACCCTCCGATGTGCCTTTAACCGGAAAGGCGTGGATGATATTTTTTTTTTGGGCTATTAGGGGAAAGGAAGTTCGAGTGGAGTGGATTATATCCCAATTGTCGTTACTCGTAGATCTGTTATACATCTAGAATCCTCCTATAGAATCAATAGCTGAGATTTCGATGGGTAGTTTGTAAGTTACATCCCTTGGATCAACCTCTTTTCAGTAAGAGTTACAATCTCTTGTCAAATATACCGGAATATGTGTCTTCGTTCCAATATCAACAGTAATTGTCAGATAGTATATTTTGTGATAACTAAAGTCCGTATCAAAACGTCTGTGGATCAATGCTTTCTTTTACCGCGTTGCTGCCATGACTCCGAGTGACTTGAACATGGTCTTAAGTGCTGAACAAGGTGTCCCATCCATCACCCTGTCAGACCAGAGCTTACACACAGTGGCCGGATATATTGATTGGACGGCCATAATGACATCTCCAGAAAAATCCCGTGCGTACCCTTGTGTTATCTGAACGCTCGTGCTCAACTCTCTGCAGAGCGGTTCTTGCAGAAACCTTTCCTCCGAGAACTGAAATCGGAGGATGCTGCGTTGTTCGTTTCAGAAGCAAAGGGCCCCGACCAACTACTCCGAGAATATGTTGATGGTAATCTTCAAGGAACTTTGTAATGTGGAATTGTATGGTGACGAGGTTGCAGCATGGAAGCAACTCTTACCGGCTCTAGCAGAGAGGTGTCGGACGTGGAAGCATGGCCCGAACTGCGAATTTCTAGCCAAAAAAACAATTCCACTTTCGTTGGAACACGAAGATCTTAGATGATCCTCTGTGTAGCTGCGGAAAAGGGAAAGACATCAGTACAGCATTTAGAAAGGAAAAGAAGTGGGAGTCTGCGGCACCGTTCGTCACCCGTATCGTTTCAAGCCAGAAAGCGTGTTGAATTGCGCACCGCAATCACATCCAAAATCATTTATCCCAAGATGAGATTAGAGATGACCGGCCGATGACCTGGAGACCGATTAGTGGATGCGAATTGTCAACAAAAAGAGTTTAAGCGTACGCTTGAGGTCTTGCTTCCTGGAGAAATCTGAACACCCGAGTGGACAAATCCAAAGGCCTTCGTGGAGCCCAGCGATCAGGGGGGTCTCAGCAGGGCTCTGGTTGTCAAGTTCAGCAGGTTGGTCCTGATCGACGTCGGCCATTGTATATGATAGCTTGAGTTAAGAGTCAGGAGGATTCTGGAGGAAACATGTGCACGTGAGAGGCTTATATAAACCCGAAAGTAAGTACTGAGTCATTGTTCAATTCGTGAGGCATTGCCTCGATCTCGGGATTGCTCACATTTGGGACTCCACCATTCTCCCAGCACAAAGCCGGGGCGCAGCTCTCTGCGGTCAAGATGTTTTCGTATTCAAATCAAATTCAAATCAGGCAACATATCGTTTTATAAAATTGTATTGCATATACTGATTTTCATTGCCAATTCCCAGAACAATTACAACTCAACAACGCGTGCATATATATTATACATTGACAACTTGGCAATGCAATATTTGTGGTATAACGCTCATTTTACATGAATGAATTGATTGACAGCTTGCTTTTACAGTGTCTATATCTCCTCATTTACCACACGAAAATTTAAAATTGTTCCGTCAACCCAGACCCGTGACGTACTCAGCATCCAGTTCTCAGAGGAGGGAAGTGGCAGCCACGGTCTAATACGGTCATTCTGCAACTCTTCTTCAGCCACGCCCACTGGTGCTTGTGATTTGAGCGTAAAATTAGGTCGAACAGTGGTCCTGGCAGCTGCGGACGATGTCAAATAAAAAAATCCTAAACCCTCCTTAGCACCTCCATTCTGTGCCTGGAGAGTGGGGTTTGCAACACAACTATGAAGCTGGAATAAAAACTTATTCATCACTCATACGGCTGCCTTTGGAACCAACCTTTGACGGAGGTAAAGTACTCTTTGTCCGGTACGCGGTGGATCATGATCTTAGCCTAAACTCTGTTGATGCTGCGGGCAGATTTTGATGAACCCGGGTTCCATGATTCTATCCAACCATGTGGACCGCAACGAGGATTATATTTCCACCTGTGAACGTTTACTCAATCGGCTTTCAAAATGGTTCTGTCCCACCATCGATGGCCATCCTGTCGCCATATCACTGGTGAGGTATTTCAGAACCTTATCACATTCTTTTCGATCCCATTAGTTACCGTGGCCGTCCTGCTTTCTTCGACTCCATGGCCGACGAAGAATCCTCCCTCGCCGGAAGCCAAGTCAGGTTTATCATCGCCTTTGACATCCTCAACTTTATCGCTCTGATAACCCTTTCTGCTGTTCTACTCACCGCCTGGCTGTCTCCTCGGATACGTCGCGTACCGACTTGGTACCTCTATATATTCACCTGGGATATCTACACCGTGAGCTACTTGCTCATCATCGGCAAGCAAACAGGTTCAAAGCCAGTATGGGAGTGGTGTCTGTTCCAATCGGTAATGATATACGCGACACCAATCCTGTGAGTTTTCTCTTTCTGTTCATCGCCAGGTATTGACGCTCCCTATCATTGACAAGCACTTCTACTTCGATTGTGGTATTCGTAACACAGGTAGGTTGGTCGAGATTTGTGTAAAGGTCCTCATCAGACGCTGTCTTAGATCTATCTTGATATCCAGTCTGCACTTGGCTTTAAGATCCCTGAGCCGAGCACTGTTAAAAAGGTGCATATATTCTAATCCAGTGAGATCGTGGAACTCGATAAAGTCTTCAGTTGTCATTCATACCATGGATTCTCTTTATCACAATCATCTGCGAAATCTTAGTGGTGCGTACTATCAGAACAAGTTTGTATGTATAAAAAAAAGGTTGACGATCGCAGCTGGGCTTCTTGTCGCCTGATTTAGTCTCCAGGAGTCCTTCTGGCATGTTTTGCCGCCTCGACATACCAATCCCGTAGGCGATCTTTTTGCCAGACTATTACAACTTTCATCGTTTGCTAAAGCTTCCCATTCATCTAGGGGTCAAGTGAACGGTATCATGGTCACAGTCTGTATTCTCCTCATGGCTACCATCGGAGGTTCGTCACAGTTATAGGTCGATTCTATTTTATTTTTAATTTCATATATAGCTTGCATCGCATTAACGATCCGTCAAAATCGCGAACGCTGGCAGTCGTTGGTTGGCAGCAGGGAATTCAATTCATATGATCTTCTATTCCGAGTTGGTGTTTTCCTTGTGGCACCCGTATTCGCTATCGGGTGAGTACTGCTTTTTGTCCCAAGAATGTCAGATTGAATTTCCGAGGACAGGCTTGTTGTCATTAAATTCCTTCCATCGACTCACAACGTGAACACGGGGGGAATAAATGTATTATATGCAATTCGTGCGTATTAATTTTTTATGTTTAAAGAATGGTTTATCTAAATGAATTTTGTGTAGTTCCCGCGCTGGTCGGGATAGTTTCTTGTAGTCAAAAGGTATGTGTCAAAACTTATATATATTATAATGATAATCATTTACCACTCCCATCAAGGACATTTTGCATGTATGGATGTTTTGGCGATTGCACCATGTGGTGGAGGACAAGGAAAGTCAAGTTGACTGTGCATCATGCGAAAATAACGCTGTACAATAGTTTGTAAATGGATAGGATAAAATAAAACATAGTAAAAGAAGAAAAAAATGAATCCCACATCTTTATTGGACGAATGATCTCGGACGTTCTAAGAGTCCCAAAACAGATCGAATCCGCATAGAAGAAGTGGTGATTTATACAAGACCACTTCCTGCCATCTTCACTGTATCCGTGACGACGCGTACAACTTGGTTCCAAGCCCTCTGAGCAAGTCCGCTCTCGTCACTTGAGCCGAGCAACCTCCGTCTGACAAGATCAGCATTGCTAACCCCCGCCGATGGGGCCATTCCCATGCTAAGAGACCCAAGAGCGGCAAGACGCCTTCGACGTCTGATGCGTAGGAAGAGAGATACCAAAGGGATGAGGATGAATATGAGGAGAAGAGTGGGAAGGCGGGAACTCGTGAGGTAAGGGTTTAGATAGGCTTTGATGAGTGCAAATGTGGATGGTGGTTCCGATCTCGAGAGTTCTTGTGCTAGGCGAGTTCGAGGAAAAGTGGAGTGGGCTGAGCTAGTGGATGAGCATGTCTGTGATTTGGACCGAGATCGGTTGTGGTTAGTGGGTTGAGAAGGTGTGGATCGAGGGCTATGCGAGTGGTGTCCGTTGGGCACGGATGTGTGAGGAATCGCTGTGCCATTGGAAGTGGATGACCCATTCGAAGGGGTTGACCGTCTGGGTATAGAAGATAAGCCAACTGTACTCCTTCCTCGCGGGGTTGCAGGGACGATGGTATGTGTTGAAGTTGTGGAAAGGGAGGATGAGGACGAGGAAGATGAAGCAGGGGAACATGAACGGGGAGACAGAGATCCCGAATTTGATAGCAATGACGATGATAAGGCAGTCTTTGACAGCTCTTTGGATGCTATTGCCTGGTTGTGAAGGTTTTGCAATGAATACTTGAATTCCTAGCCAACGCATCAGTTGAAACTGAGGAGCATTCTAGTTCATCTCACCTCTCTACGTTGAACTGGAAGTTCACTTTCGTACTCTAAAAATTCTTTTGTATAGTCCCACTGACCCAGTCTTGGAAGGATATGGAGGCAATACAACTCCAATACCTTCTCATAGCCATCTTCCGAGATGTTCCCGCTTTGGCCACTCGACGAGTCATACGGTTCCCGACGAGCGAGCCAGTCTTCTATCATCACGCGCGCAAAGTCTGGAGTCCCCAACTTCAGGCTACAGTATACCAAAGTGGTAAGAACCTGGGATGGGAGATACGAGGCGCCGAGAGTCGATTTCTTGCCTTCGCTGGAAGGCGCAAACAACGATAAAGAGCGAGTGTACATTGAGGAGACTAATGCCTGTGGTGCTTCGGTCAGAAGATAACGGATTGATTCCGGAAGTTGGTTTGATGAGGAGGGCGGTGAGGAGTAGACTGTGGATTCAAATGTGATGCGGAGAATGTCCCATTTCTTGCGATCGGCAGAGAGAGCGTCCGGGTAGGATTGTGGAGGTTTCAAAATGGCGAAAGCGGAGAGTAGCAGACTAGACGTTGTTTCAACATCTCGGAGAACGAAAGCCCGAGCTGCACGCGTGTACAATGAGCGAAGAGTCGCGCTTGTGGATGTTGTTGGTGAAGAATGGGTTGGGACCGACGCAGACGGTGAAGATAGTTTGAGGGGAAACTGGGATGTCTTTGATGGCTGTTTTGTGAGTGTGCTCGTCGCCGTTGGCATTGAGGTCGGAGTGGCAGATCAAGGTAAACCGGGTGTGGGATTTCACGTGCAACATGCCCGTGGTTTTCTCAACAGCAGGACCAACTTTTACGCGACAAACACGATGATTCTGCAGTTGCTCCCAGTAAGTCCAAAATCGTTCCAATACGTGTGTGATGACCTTCTCCGTTATAGAGGCCGTCATGGTGCAAAAGCCTCCCGCAAAAGATTCTTATGCTGTAATACATTTTCCATCTGTCGAAGGAGCCATCCTCGACCCCCGTATTTCGCCCTTACAAGGTCACACAGACCCCCAGGTTTCTACACGCCCCTGCCACCAGTAAATCTAACCGATCTTTTCTCTAAACGCAGCGTCAACCTTCGCAGGACCTTTGCTCATTACCCGCTGAGTTTTCGGATGGCCATTTCTGACGGTCTCTCCAAAGAGGAAATAACTAAGATGGCGGACGATATATTTTTGAAAACGGCCTTGAGTGAAATGACCAAGGAGGACGTCGACGCATACATGAGTCTGTCTAATGACATCCAGAAAGTCCGTTGTATGGGATTGCGAGGACCAATGTCTTTGGTACTGGCACGGACATTGAGGACGTAGAGGGACAGGTGTTGTTGGAAAGTTAGGATCAATCATAGGTATGTAGTTCGATCCTTGTACTCAAGTGATAGTTGATAATGTTGGTGTTTTTCTAGCTGTACACCAAACGTACAGATATCCCGACTTTCTCTCTTCAGGTCTTCGCCCGGCGAGATGTCGAAGCAGGCGATCAACTCTTCCATTCTTATTCTGATCCCTACCAACCCATAAAGGAGCGACGAAGACAACTCGCAGGCTTTGAATGCCAATGTGAAGCTCAATGCCACACCAGAGAGCGACAAGCTATGGAGGGCAGTATTCAAAAGATTATCGACGAGAAAGGAGAAATGTTTGCCAATCCGCAGTTCGGCATTCGTTCCCTTGGTCCGTTACTCGAGCTGGAGAAGGAGTCGTCAAGGAAGGGTTGGACTGGGGAGAAACGTTTTCCAACTTGATTTATGTGATCTTCGAAGCTTACTTTAAACTTAAGGATCGTCCAAAGGTCCTGGAATTCCGCAACAAATGGACAAGGCTCACGCATTAGATATTTTCTTGTAACAGTATCGGACCGTTTGAACTTTCACCGCAAATTTTGCGAACTTGGACCCTGCTAAATTCTGAAAACCATATCCAAGACTCTGCCAATCATACCAAATAAGCCCGAGCCGCCCTGCCTTTGACGGAGCTGCAACTCTTGCATTTGGCGCAACAGACTCTCTCTCTCCCTGGTAGACTCTATCGACGTTTCATTCAGTCGTTTTTGCAACTCCACCATCTCACGCCTATGCTCCTCCCTCTGTTGCTCTACCTCTGCGCGGGATGATTCCATGAATTCTTGGAGTTGCATCTCCATCTTCCGCTTTTCTTCAGAGTACTCGGATGCAAGTTTCTGAGCATCGGACTGGACTCTGTTCATCTCTTGTTGAAGCTTCCTCGACTCAATTTCGAGTTCCCGCCTCGTTTCTTCGTCTTTGACCCTGATGGCCTCTGGATAGAAATGGAGTTAAATTGAAATCGTCGTCGTTCACGTTCAAATGGCCTACCTGACATCTCTGCTTGAAGCTCCTTCATCTCTTCTTTGTGCCTCTGTATCTGCAGCATAAGCTCACGATTTAGTTCTGCTCCTGCTGCGGTCTGGGAAATGTCCTTCTTCTCGTCAACCAGCTCTCGTTGGATTTGGAGTGACAATGGATTGTTCTCAAGGATGTGCCGCAGTACATTATGGGCCGAATCTCCATCGTTCTCGTGTCGTAGCATGATGGCACCCTTTCTAAGGACGGGCTTGAAGAAGAGATCCTCGTTTGCCAATTCACGTTCTCTGGCAATCCCTACTTCTTTGCTGACTTCCCCCCACATATTCGTGACGATCACGACGTTCTTAAGGGTACTGTCACCGCACAATTGACGGAACATCTTGAAATTTCGTGTTGATATCCCACCCATTCGAAAATCGGAAATGCGATGCATATATATGACTCCACTCAGTGTCTTTCCGTTCTCATATCTATACTCCGTAAGTGAATTTGGCAGATAAAGAATTACGTGCACTCACGCAGTGGCTAGGAAGGCTGCTATCATTCGGAGGATATCCGTATCGCTTCTGGTCGTATCGTCGAATCCAGGTGTATCTATCAATGTGACCATGCGACCATCCAACTCGAATGGTTGTGCCACCTGAACAATATTCGTGCATGAATGGAGACCCCTTCCGACGCGGAGATTTGACCCGCTTGCGAGATTGATGAACTTTTGTCTGTTCTTCAGTAATTTGTTTGTGGAATATTCATCGTTCCGAACTTACCGTGGTCTTTCCGCTTCCGGTAGCGCCCATGACTCTGAAATCGAAAGAGGGAAGAATATTACTTGGGTGAAGACCTGCAACTGGAACCTACGCAATGATAGCTTCACGGTCATCATCCATCAAAGTCTAGCCGGGATGAAATAAGTGTCTAAGAATCGCAGCTGTTTGAAAATTTAACCTGTTCAGAAGCAATCGATGTCGCGGTCTGCCCCTTGGTCCTTAAGTAATGCATGTATGGTGAGTCCTTTGGCAAACGTCTTCGACTCATACAACTCACGAAGTTGTACCCTTCCGAGTGGGCATGTTAACATCATTTGGCATTGTGGGTGACCTGGGTATTGCTGGTTTCTCCACCATTGGTTGTCTAGCTCGCAGCAGGGACATAGGTGTTTATCGACGGAAGAAGGGGAAAGATGAACCCAGAATGCCTCTGTTGAGTTGTTGAGGCGCCATTGATATATGTGCAATGCCATTCTGCCTCGAGTCTGACACGCACTGGGATGCATACTGTTATCACTTCAAATCACACAACGGTTAGTTTGTGAAATGGTGAGTGCTCCTCCTTTGCGATTGTCTTAGTCTGTCTGGACTGTGTATGATCTTGTCTCATGCTTTGCGATACAGGCAGGCGCTTATCAAGTATCAGTACAAGACAAGAGCCCGTTCAAGAGACCGCCCCTTGGTGGCCATCCACCTCAAGGCAGACACGTTGCATGATGTACAATGCTCACATGTTGCTCCCGACATACTCTGCCGCATTTTGGCCTCAACGTTCTCTACCAGCCCTATTCTGCAATGATTTGGATGGCAATGGCGGTTCTGATGTAGAATTGTGGTATCCCCATACCTTCGATTTGAAAGCAGTGGAAGCAAAATTCTGCGTTGAGATCTGCTCTTCATTTATTGGATACCGCCCAACTCGAAGGCTGACTTGTACCTCTTAGCTTCAGCAGATTGTTGTTGGTCGACTCCACACTTGATTCTATGCTTACTATCTGAAATGGCCCCAGTCTTTCGATTACAGTGTTCTCTGCTGCCCGTCTTTGTAGCCGTCTTCGGACCGTATGATCTCTTAGCGATACAGGCGCTTATCACAGCGATCGGAGGCAGTGTAAGGCAAGTTTACATTAGAACCCGCGAAGAAAGCGTCAAGGCGGTTCAACACGATGGCCATATTTCCCATGATGATAATTTGTCATGCTGATTGCGATGCAGTTGGAGAACGGCCATTTCCTTGGCATTTTTGATCAACTTCATTGTTGGTGAGGCTCTGATGACATCCATCTACACTTGCGCAAGGTCGGGAGCTGTGTGTTGAAACATTGATTTTCTAGACGAGGGCACGAGGCATCGCGACCGAGCCCCAACCCTTATAAATTTGCCACGTGTTTTTCCACAGAGGCATCGCTTCTCCAAAGTCTAGAATTTTCAATTGTACCCCAAGTTGTGTTCCCGTCAGCGTTCAAACATGTTTCTGCATACGGTTATCCCCAATTGGGGGTGATGGGCTCTGTTATCGCCGATTATGACGCCGGCGCTTGTTGTGCGTAGTCTCGAATTGTGGGTCCGGCTTCGGTACGAAAGCCCGTGGTATTTCTTGCACGGATTACCGGTGCAACACATATGGATTGGATGGAAGTTCATTGCTTTCCTGAAATGGACTTGTTCAGCTTCTTCTTTATGGCATATCTCTTGAGATGACGTTTCAGATCTCGAGGGCTACCCTTTGGCATTTATTCATTCCATAATCGATGTCAGAAATCGGGAGAACTTTCTGGTTAACTTTCATTGAATGGTGCCTTCCAGCGAAAAATCGGACGATGTTATTGAAACGTGGAATGCACGAGGTCGCAAATCAAAGACTAATGAAGATCCAAAAATGCACCCTCATCTGCCACATGTATGCAAAACAAATTCTTTGACACCGACTCTTTCCCGTCTTGTCATCTGGGCTGGTGTCATTACGCGATTATTTGCCTCGTTGCCGATGAATTTCGTAGTTACAAATAGCAGCGCTCACCCTTGATTTTTTTTTCCAAATCCTCGTTCAAGCTTTGCCTCCAAAACTACTATTCACCCATCGTTCATTGTTATGCAAGCTCACGAAGTGCTCGGTATTCCAGCAGACGCGTCTGAGGAACGTGTCAGGGCAGCTTTCAAGGTTTTGGTGGGTTTTTTTTTGTTCACTTCCTTGTCCTTAATTGACAGCTCACGTTTCTCGTTCGTATTAGGCTCTTAAATGGCACCCAGACCGTCATCCGGCGTGCAGTCGTGACAAAGCTACCACGAAGTTTGTTGAGGTGAATGCATTCGCTTAGTTTCCGGCGGCACGATTTTAATATTCGCATATATTTTAGATCAACAAGGCTAATAGGACTATGCTTCGAAATATTCGTCGTGCGCGTCGGTCCGCACCCTCGACTCCGTCTAGTTCTTCGCCATCCTCTCCCGAAACAAAATCTACCTCATTGCCTGACGAATGTGTTCCATCTTGTTCTGGTTCCGAGAGCTCGAGTTCAAGCACGAGCGAATGTTCTCAATCATCGACTTCACCTTTCAGTTCTCGTTCGCCTTCACCTTCCCACCCATCCACCAAAGATGAGCCGCAAACAAGGCCGCCCACGCCTGACTCTGCACGCACGACAGACCGAATGACTGATAATTCCTCCTATACGACCGGTACCCGAAAACCAAGGCGATCGAATGTACAAGAACAATCTAGTTCGACAAGCTGCGAAGGAGATTCAATCGCAGGGGACTACACCCCAAAATGCGTGCATCAGGGTTCAGCACATACCCGTTTCGGTCCGGAACGACAGGAGGAGACCCTGCGTCCTGTGCGGTCGATTCTACGCGGTACCCCAAAGCGATGGACTCATGTATTAAACATGTCGCTGGAAGACCTCTATTTCGGCAAGACATTTTACTTCCGCGTTGTCCGGTACAGGAGATCGGGCAGAAAGACTATCGTTCCTTTGGAAGTGTTTGTTCCTTCTGGTACTTCCGCCGGGGCGGAGATTGTCGTTGAAGGTGTCGGAAACGAACTTAAGGATGGGACCATGCAAACGATAGTGTTCCTTGTGAAGGGACTGAAGGACGAACGATTTACCCGAATGCAGGAGGATTTGCTCATGGAAGTTCGGTTACCGTGGATCGATAACCTGAACCACAAATCGGGCGTGGTCTACTTCCATAGTATCGACGGACAAGAGTACATGTTTATTGTGGATTATCACATGGATGGCCTGCTTAGTGGAACGGCGGTGATTCCTGATGCTGGGATGCCGTTATGCGATAGACCTGGCCGAGGCAGGGTTGTCATTCGGTAAGTTCGTTGCGAGTATTATTCTTATTATCCATGACTTACGTGTTTGTCAGATGGGAGATATCCTCACCCAAGTCCTCGTGGGGTACCCTCAAGCAGGTATTGAAGTTCAAGGGTTAAAATATGCCGATCATATTCGGTAGACAAAAAGTAATTTACAAATAGATTGGGGTTTGTTGTATATATGTACCATAGAGGGTTTACGGGTCAATCTTAATAATACATTACGATGTTGCTTCAGGCTGTCACTTCTGACAAGTAAAAGTTATGACTGTTCATCTTGACAGTTCAAATTCACCAGGAGGCTGCGGCATTCGGAAACGGCCTTGATCAACATCACTCGGAAACCGCCATGACCTCCTCTGGCCGAAAGCGAAACTTAAGCGATCTGCTGAACGGCGAAGAGGACGCCTCACAACTCCCCACAACGCGTCAGAAGGTTAACCAGGGCGTCGATTGGCCAATTCGCAGTTGTGACCCAGGGAGGTCAACGACGAAAGGCGATGTCAAGGCTCCATCTGCTTTTCTTGCTTACCCTGACCCTTCCAACCGCAAACCGATTTCAGTACTATTCCAACAACCGAGCCAGCTGATATCTTTCTCGTATGATGCTTCCCATATTCAAGGATTCGATGATTCTGCTTTGAGATATTTCGTACACCCGCGCTTAAGATCGGATCTGTCCTATGGCTACGACCGGTGGATAAAAAGACCAGATGAAAGGGGCAGGGTAGATGCGTTGCTGAGGGCAATTTCAAAGGCAAAGAAGGATGGAGTGAACAACGGAGTTCAACTTCCTGTGATAGGTGTTGTTTCATGGAGGGGTGTCATGACAAAGTACGTGTCTGATCTAATATTTCACCAGTATTCACACCCAGTGAAACAGGATATTGACTGCACCATATGAAAATCGCGACAGTTTCGAATTAAACGTCATGTATCTGAACGGGACCCTTTATTTTGAGGAACACCTTTCTGAACAGCGCTTGCAGGAAAAGTGAGCAACTTGCCGCGTTTTTTTACGCGTCTTTGGTGCCACATTTAATGCTCATCATTCATAATCCAACCGCTTGATCATCTTCTCGATCAAGGAATAATATGGAACCTAGACAACGTACCCAAACATACTATGGTTACGCGTTCGAATCGTATTGCACGACCGAGTCTCCGCCGGAACCACGACCTCTCGTTAAACAGGCTTCAGATTCGTCGCCGGGATGGGGAGGTGACGTGAACACGAATGTTCAGTGGTGCAGCGTAGTGCGGACGAAACTCGGTGACACGCGTATGATATTAGGTGGCGAGGTAGACTGTGTTAGAGGTCAATATCAACCTTTGTGATGCGCCGCCGTTTAATTGCTGATTTGATTAGAAAAGTATACGGGGCAAACTGATACATTTGTTGAACTCAAGACGTCGCTTGTAATCCGGGGAAGGCAAGACGAAGAGAGATTTGAAAAGTGAGCAGACAGAATGTTCTTGGGACAGGATTCTAATGCTCGGTTTGAAAGGAAGCTATTGAAGTTCTATTTCCAGTCCTTCCTACTCGGCGTACCAGTACTTCAATCAATCAAATTATTAGATGCATGCTGACTCAGAGTTGATAGGAAATCGTAGTTGGATTCCGAACGCCTAACGGAATGTTGACAACAGTGCAGTCCTTCAAGACTGTCGAGATACCACGTCTAGTCAGAGGCAAGTTGGGGGGTTGGGATCCGCTTATCTGTCTCGAATTTGGGCATCGATTTCTCGGGTTTCTGAAGAACGCTATTCAAACGGAAGGGAGCACGTCAAGCGGGGTGTGGCGCGCCAGCTTCGTGCCTGGATCTGGTCTAACTGTGGCTAAACTGAATACTGCAGTGGTGGATGAGGTGGCAAATGGGGAAGACCGCGTCGGATTCCTGCCTCGGTGGTATTGGGAAGAAATCCAAGGCGCGGTTCAGGATTCAATCAGGCCCGACGCCGCAAGTGATGAAGCATCTGATACGCATATGGGAAGTCGCCCAGAGCACCAGGGGAAAGGCAGACAGATATATCAATAGGAACTGACGTCTTCTAGAGTTTGTATGATATTGTAAGCTTTGTTCCGAGTTCCAGCTGTCAATGGTCATCTGACGATATCCAGTCTGGATTATACTTGAGTAGTTTATTAGTGAAATTTTGCGTTTGCAGACGAAATCTATATCGGTTGTGGGATTTTTAAATCCGAAACCCGGAAATTACCGATACGCGTCGTCGCGTTGCTCGTGGTCCGCTTGCTGAGTCTCTCCCTGACCATCATCCGCTTCTCAACATCGTCGTCCACAGTGACGAGCTCGCCGGGGCTACCATCCCGCTACTTCTACTCTACGCGTCTAAATGGCGACACCTTCTTCATCGGTCACCTCTCCATCGCCACCCATGGCTTATCTACACCATATTCCTGGAACTCAGCAGTCGATCCAACCCGACGTCTCCGACACTCTCGAGCGAGATCAGAGAAAGCAGGCCGTTGACAAATTTCTGGCTAGGGCTGAAATAGCCATGGTGAGTTTCTCTTCCGATTTAGACGCGTCGCCAACCGCACACAACCCTGGTACTGCGGAAGACTCAACGCCTCCTGTTGTCCGTCTGCTGTACGGTCAGAGTCGTCTGGAACGCCCCTTGCATCGCCCTCTGCTCTGTGAACGAATTTCTGATTCTGCTTACTCATCGTCTCCACAGATTACCCGACGTCTTAGAGCTCAACTAGCGTATGCGTCTTACAAAGCGGCACACAACATCTCTCATGTTTCTTTACGCGATTTGGAAACACGAGATCAAAGCCAGACGGCCTCTTTCAACCGCACTGTCGTTGCCAAACGCAGGGCAGCTGGTGCTAACAATTATTACAACAAGAATGCCAGTCCAAAACCGACTAGTGCGGGCACAGGTCTACGGCGTGGCGAATCAGCTGCGATGGCTCCCCCAACGTCTACATCCTCTCCTAGGCTTACTGCATCAACGCTCACTGTAGGACACCCAAGTCACAACGATGTCGCGTCGAGTCTACGGAACACGGGCCAAGCTCCGAATCTGTTTGCTTCCATCCTGGCACTGCCTTCGATGAAACAAGCACGGACGGTTCGCAACCCCAGCGACCCGCCCATTCCAGCTCCCGAGCGATCTGTTCAATCTCCGAAATCTCGCGTTACCAAGACATCGCCTCGAAAAGATACGGCGCGTCCCTCATCAAAGGCTAAGCCAACGAACAAGAACGCGAAGTCGGTTGTTTCTCCTAACAAGAGACGAAAGAAGACGTCATCTGCTGATAAAGGAAAGGAGAAACAACGTTCTGACGATATGGATGTTGACGGCGAGATGGACATGAAAGCTGCAGCTACATTGACGTCTTTATTCTTGCATAACAGACCATCGATCGCGGGCAGTGCCTCTTCCCCTCGTTCAAGTATCGATGGCTCAGAGGCGGGTTCAACATACGCGCATTCGCTTCTCAGCCAATCTTCAACTCGTGTCACCCGTCAGAAACAAAAACAACCTCCTGTCTCTACTGCTCCGTCATCTTCAGCCTTAACTATTGAAGCTAGTTTTCGAAGCCAAACTCCCCCTCCTTCTGGATCTCACAGGCGACAAGTCAGCACGCCTCGTGCCGCACCTACCGACAGCGAAGCTGCAAACCTAATGTTATTCCTCGCGACATCTCCTTCACCTGCCCGAGCAACCACAAAGGATTCCAAGGATGGGGCAGCCTTTAGAGCCCTCGGTTCTGGACCATTACGCTCGAGAGGCAGGGTTCTTTTCCAATCTAACACCACTGCCGATCTTGATCCTGCTGGACACGAGGACACCTCGACTTCTACCGCGGGCACGTCATACCAAACTACATCTACTCTTTCAAGAGGTGAAAATAGCTTTTGTTCCAGTATATCGAGCATAGGCTCTCAACTGGGACCATCTGCAGTCACATCAGACCCCTCTGCAACGACTCATCACTCCCAACTTCTACCAGCAGCTCAGCTACCTCTCCCAGGATCTAACTTACCAACCGGAAAGACAGACAAGCCGACAAGCCCAAGCCCCAAACCCGCCTTCGTCGGGATTCCAGGTGGAGGCGGAAATGGAAATGGAGATCTAGCTTCGTTGGATTTTAATTTCCACGACTTTATCAACTCTTCTTCCCCTTCTCCGTCAAGGGGAGCGGGTACTGAACATTCTGCTGGGACCACTATCTCGAGGCCTAACGTCAGTTTGATAGCAGATGTGGGAAGGAAACTGTTCGATGAGGAGCAGTTGCGTCACATGCATCTCCAGGCAGCAACAACTGCTGGCCTTGGGCCACCCTCACGACAGGATGGGCGGTCGCTTGGGGCGAGCATCGACGTTCACATGTAAAGGTTACCAGATCGACTCAGTGCCAGCAACCATTCGTCGGTTCCGGTCCGTTCATAATGGTTCGGCTATCGGCGAATAAATCCCTCATTTCTCATCAACTATTGATCTTGCGCTCTCCTTTGATTTCTCAATTTCTCTACTAATCTAGGACCCGTACCTCGAACAACACCCACACACACTGTATCAACAGCCATTTCAACTCGTAATGACTCTATGTCTCTCCCATCGAAATGACAAACAAAAAGCACGACAACACACGAAGGCTTCAGTTCTTCATCGGGCATTTCATATTTATTTCTTTTCGAGGTTTTCCTTGTTCTCTGAATTTATTTACGATCTAGCGATGATTGTATATGGAAGTTTAGGTTTCCGGGACCATACATTCCTTTTATACTCCTCCGATATTCCTTATCGGACCTGCCTCGTCTTATTTCCAGCTCGAACCCTTGTTTATGACTTCATTAATAACTTGTGTTTCTTTCATTTATTTCTCGCAACTTCCCTTCAATGTCGTCACTTTTGTAAATTTCTCGTGTTGTACCATTTACCCTCATTTTCGACTTCGTTCCAAGATCAATTTATTTGGTTTATCTTATGGCTGCATTTCTCCTCGTGTTGCGCGTTTGAACAGTTGGAGATATTTACACAACATGCCCCTATGCTTGTCAAACCCTCAAACAATGGTGCGCCGAATTTCAGTTCTATACATAGCCGACTCATTAACTCCATCGAGAAGCCTCAAAGCACGGCGATCCGCGATGATTCGGTCCAGGACTTTAAAAGTCCAGTTCCGTTCCCCATCCCTTGTTCTCACCAGCTCCATCATGTTCGAGAACCATTAGGCTCATCGAGTATCCCTTACCCCGCAAAGATACGACAATTGTCCTGCTGGATTCACTAGTCACTGGAATGACACTGAATATGAATATTTTCCTGAATCCCGCATTCTATGTGTTTTTAACGACGTTCACTGCCTTTATTCTGCTGTACGTGCCAGTTCTTGTCATGAAGTGCTACAACTGAAGTGTGTTGTAGATTATTAATCTCGGTTTCTGTCCCACTTGTCTCGTCTTTCTACTTTTTATACTCTTCGCAAGCAAATGGTGTTCGATTTGGGCTCTGGGGATGGTGCTTGGATTCCGATGGGACGTGTTCTTCTCCTTTGCAGTGCGTATTATTGCTTTTTGTGAGATTCTGACCTTTTGTGAACTCTCCAATCTCGAACATAGGTTGGGCTACACATGGGAACCTGAAATAGTCACCCAGATCACTGGTGCTCTCGCTTTCTACCCTTTCTGTACGTCTTTCAACGTTTTCTGAACATGTGAGATCAAAAGGAAGGCTTACCTTATGCATCCCAGCTGTGGCATTGGCATTCTTGACGACAATGTCGTTGGTGCCTGTTTTATGCTTTCAGAGGAAGTTTGGCGACACTGCCTTTCGTCTTCTCGCATGGGCCTCAATGGCTACGTCAGCTCTGGCATTTATGTTCATGGTTGGGATAGCAAGCGTTGCCAAACAGAAATTCGAACAGCAGGGGTTCAAAGCGAGCTATGGAAACTTGGTATGTACCAAAGTTTTTAGTGTTTCATTCCAAAGAATTAAACATAGCCCCAGCATGCTTTTTCACTTGCGGCGACTTTCCTGTTGCTTGCAGCTGCTGTCAGCCCATACTTGCATTCAGTTCGGAATGAGAGATCTCACAGTGGTCCTCGATCTGACCTTGAATCTCGGCCCTCCACGAGACGCAGAGAGATATCAAGAAAGCCGATAGAGAAGGGATGAGAGAAGCAGATTATATTAGTTGTAGGATAGTTGCATGACCTTTATTCCTTGTATTGGCCTTGTATTGTGACGGACTTGACGAATCATTTAGTTGCGGATGATCATATTTCATTGATGTGAGTCAGCAACACCGGTCTTTCTGCCAATACCATGACATCGTATCTGCGTAGCTGGCTCTACGGCGGGACACTATCAGATGCTGAACATACCACACCCGACGTACCGAGCATCGAACGGATCTCGCCGCCTCCAGACGAAGAAGACGAGGGAGAAGACACTGAAACGGAACGAGACTATGACCGACCTCCAGCGTTTCCCGCCTTGAATAGTGTTCAGCGTGCAACATCGGCTACACCTCCTATCCTGACCGATTCGCAACTGATGCCTCCTCCACCTGTGCCCTCTCTCGCTGTGAGGCAACCTGGTGTACCGTTATCGAAAGGA
>Ga0307517_10002582_pt1 | contig 28842 bp, 23 predicted proteins | sample 23_EM_MG_FD_194515 | JGI IMG/M metagenome (GOLD analysis project Ga0307517, IMG submission 194515) | Populus trichocarpa ectomycorrhiza microbial communities from riparian zone in the Pacific Northwest, United States - 23_EM | ecosystem: Host-associated > Plants > Roots > Unclassified | place... | reverse complement strand
ACGGGCCATTGTTTTTCGGTGCCGCTTACAAATTCAAAGACGCCATGCGGCAAATTGAAGCCCCGCCCCAAGTATTGATCATCCGTATGAAAAATGTGCCTGTGATTGATGCTACCGGTATCCATGTGTTACATGACGTATGCGACGGGATCAAAGTATATGGAACAAAACTTATCCTGACTGAAGTGAATAGCGAACAGGTGATGTTTGAATTAAAAAAGACCAGGTTATTATTTCAAATCGGGAAAGCAAATGTTACAGATACCTTTGAAAAAGCTCTACAACGGAGTAATGAAATTTTACTAAATAAACATTGATACATTAAAACAAATACCCATTACACGCTGTATTATTTTAACCAATCACCAAGTTATGAAATACGCATTTATTATGGGCTCAAACTCATTTATTGTGCCCGGCAACACTTTGGTTTACAGCGATCACAATCAAACAATTGATTTCTTAAGGATCACGTCTATTTATCACGACAGGCCGGCCGGACAAGGGGAGTCTTCGCTAACTATTGACCTGGATATTAAAGACGTCGATGGTTCGGAAATCAAATTAGAAAATAATAAGCCCATTCAAACCGGCAAGGCTGATATTGCCGAACACCGCGATAGGCTGCACATTACCCGCGGTGATGGCACAACTGTAATCGATGTGCATCAACTGGACGATGTATCGGCTATGCGCCTGGAGCATAATATCATTGCCGAACTGGAAGTGCATTCGCCTGTAGCCGTCATTCGCGTGCGTGGTAGTTTTATGGTAAACGACCTGCATATCGAGATCGATAATGAAAAGCTGTTTGTAAATGGCAATTCCTACGCAAACTCAACTCTTGCCGGAAAACTCAATTTACAGTTTACCAACACAAGCGTAGTATTATAGTTAACGGATTGATCCATTCTTTTTATGCCAACCCATCACCAGCTTCACCATTTGGTTATAGGTATTAAGTCCTTGCGGTTGGTTATTGGCTTTCAGGAAATCATCATAAAACAGGCTGCTCAGTACGCCCAGTTTACTTTCGTATGATAGCCAGTAGGTGCGTTCTTTTTTAAAATCATCCAATACCTGTTGCGATATATGCGTGCGCAGTTCCTTCCGGGCAGTACTATCCTGCCGCCTCAACGCAAACATAAATTCCTGTACACCCAGATAATAGGCCGAATAGCGCAGCAGCCTGTCGTTTGAATGAATGCCCGCCATAAACCCACCAAAATTAGCTTCATCCTCGGGCCCGAAACCCATTTGGTGCGACATCTCGTGGCAGGCCACAAATGGCTTTAAAAAAACAGGCATCTGGTAATTTATCTGCGCCTCAGAGGTAAAAGGATTATAATATCCCGAAGTACCCATATAATTTAACAATGTTGATAGTAGGGACGGCTTTATCCCCGGTTTGAAGGTGTAAAAATTTTCAGAACCTGCCGAAAGCACATCAACAGCTTTTATAGCGGTTTCAAAAATAGTTTTATTGTCCTGTTTCAAATCAGCAGGAATTATTCGTGCGCGACAACTGTTAGCGCTATCAATCAGCATCGAGGTGACTGATTTCAGATCAGCAGTTGTATAACCGCTATCGGGAAGGTCAAACCGTTGGGTTGCCGATGGGCGGTAATAATTCATCCCCCAAAAAAGATAGAAGCAGAGGATAAAAATCTGCACACCTATTGTCAATCCAAGCGAAAAAACACCTGCTGCACGCCATTCACGGCGGATCAGTAGCCGCATAAGTTTAATAGTTGCATAAACCAGGTAACCAACAATGAAGATATAAATAACATCGCCCACGCTAAATGGAAACAGGTTGAGGATGGGATGAAAGGCAAAACAAACAGCCTTGTAAAAGCCATGGGAATAATAGCGCTCCGTCAAATCAGGATAATCGGCAATAAGCATCAGTATAAATATTACCAGTGCCAGCGCCACTATGGTTATTGTCCTTGATCTGATGGGGTATTTTTTAAAGTTGCGGGCCATTATTGCAAATATAGCATAGTCAACAAAAAAGCCCCCGGATAATTATCCGGGGGCTTTCAGTCAAGACGCTTAGTCCCTTATTTACTAATCGCAACAGGTACTGCCAGGTTTTCCCAAAGTAGCACGATACCGGTACTATTTACTTCGATCTTAAATCTTTCATTCATTGATTTAGATTTCATTGGCGTAGCGGTAGCTACCAATACATCTTTTGACGCATCATCAGTTGTTGATCCATCCATCTTTATGCCCCACTGACCGGTTTGCGAATTAAAGATTATCTGCCATGCCTTTTCGCCCGGTTTTGTATACAGGGTGTACTTTCCAGCCTTCAGCGTTTTGCCACCGATTTTAATGTCCTTGCTGGTTTCAAATATAGTGGCTTCATTGGCTCCAGTACGCCAAACTTTGTCGTATGGCACCAATCCACCCCAAATTTTTCTTCCCTTAACCGCCGGGCTGCTATAACTGATCTTGATGTCAGATCCTGCTGCTGTTCCGGTGGCAGTTTCAGCAGGGCTTGGTTTTTGGCCGAAAACTGCAGATGATACGAGTAAGGCCAACACAAATAAGGTCAGGGCCTTTAATTGGAGTAATTTTTTCATGGTAAGCTTTTTTTTGGTTTGAGTAAATATATGTTGAAATTCTGAATGATATTATATGCTAAAATCACTTTAGATTATTTTTTTACAAAAGTGCTTTTAGTTAACGCCTATTGCAATAAAACCAAATAATAAACAAAATGTTTAACTAATAAGTCACATTGCAATTAGGAATTGACCGAAAGGTTAAACAATTGTTGTGAGTTGGGCCCCCGCTGTAATGGCGGGGGCTTTTTTTGTGAAAATTCGTTTATTTTTAATACGCAACCAATACAATAAATATTTCGTAATAATTAATAATTTCCTATAAGATATATTTAATTAATTTTTACTATATTTATTATAAACACTTATCTCTGTTAACGTTGGATATTGCGATTTTTACCTTGCTCAGATCACAAGCAATTGAAGTTTTCGGCCTTTTACTTGCCGTGCGCGAATTTGCCACTGCAAAAGGGTTGCAAACTGATATTGACCGGCTAAACAACTGCATTGCCGAAAGCGAGCAAATGTTATCCCTGGCCAATATCCAACTATCCGAATTAGAACAAACAGACACAACTTACCGGATCGGTTTTTTTGATAACGTTAATACCCTGTAATTCAACTTTGTAATATTTTATCACAAGTTTGTTACACTTTCCTCCGAGTTAACCCTGGTATAATGGCATGATGTTGGCATCTATTCCAATAGCAATACAGCTATGAAGCGGCCTGGAATAGTGAAAATATGTGTATTTTAGCCTGTATTGGCGTTCTTTAAGGGTTTTATTTCAAAAGCGGATAATTGATAACAGCTAACTGGGGCGTAATATTCCCGATAAGCGCAATTCAAATTCCCCGTTTAAAATAAAGTACAAACGTTGCATATCAGGAGCAAATCCTCCGTTTACAACGATTGGTACCCAGTTTAAAAATGTTAACTTATACGAACCTTAAACGCAATTGTTGCACCCAATCTAAACTGACCATGTCAAAACTTGTAATTATCGACGACGATCCGATCCATCACAAGATCGTTCAATTTATGCTAACTAAAAATGAGTTGGCTAAAGAAACAACCTACACTTTTGATGGCAAGCTTGTGCTTGACTATTTGGAAGAAAACCGGATGAAGATTAGTGCACTGCCTGATTTTATCTTTCTCGACCTGTATATGCCCGGCACCAGCGGCTGGGATTTCCTGAACGGGTTACAAAAAATCTATAATACCCTGAAAAAAGAGATACAGGTGTATGTAGTGTCCTCTTCCATTTTCCAGATGGATATCAACCGTTCAAAAGGTTATCCCTTTGTTACTAATTACATTACCAAGCCGATGATGAAGAGTGTTTTTGATGGTATTAGAAATAAGAATTTAAGAATCACCGGCCCTCAGCTCAATTAATACGCCTTAACGTTTCCATGATAAAATTAAAAATGCCTTGCTACATGCAGGGCATTTTTTGTATCTCTTTAGTGGCAGTTTATACGCGATTATTATCTTAACGATAAACAACGTACTTTTGGATGCGATTGGGTACCTATGCCAGATCATTGCCATCTAATGAAAGACAACTACAAGCCTTATTTTATACTGCTGTTTGTGCTTGCACTTGTAGTTAATTTTGCGGGCATAAACAATCAGTTTTTTACAGATGATCCCGGCCTGTACGCTTCCATTTCAAAAAACTTACTTTACCTTAAAAGCTTCTTCGAACTATTTACCTACAACCAGGACTGGCTGGATAAACCCCACTTCCCGTTTTGGATGGTACTGCTTAGTTTCAAAATATTCGGCATTTCGGTTTGGGCCTACCGCTTGCCGGCTTTACTTTTCTTTTTGCTGAGCTTATGGTACACCTGGCTTTTCAGCAAAAGATATTACGAAGAGCGGGCCGCATGGATAGCAATTATAATCGTAGCCACATCCCAGCATGTGCTCATGCTGAATACCGATGTAAGAGCCGAACCTTACCTGATGGCGCTCGTAATCGGCAGTATTTATCACATAAGTTGTTTGCATGAACGTTATGCTTTAACCGACTTGCTATTGGCCGCGGTTTTAACTGCCTGCGCCATCATGACCAAAGGCGTATTTGTGATCGTGGCTATTTATGGGGCATTGTTCGGGCAACTCATTCTTACAAAAGAGTTCAGAGAAATTATCCGGCCCAAATGGTTGTTCCTCATCCTGCTTACGCTACTGTCTACCCTGCCCGAATTTTATGCTTTATACATCCAGTTTGATCTGCATCCCGAAAAAACTGTTTTTAACAGGCACAACGTATCAGGCATCAAATGGTTTTTATGGGATAGCCAGTTTGGGCGGTTTGTAAATAATGGCCCCATCAGCCAAAAAAAATCAGGCGACCTGATTTTTTACCTGCATACTCTTTTATGGGCCTTTGCACCCTGGTGCATCCTGTTTTACTATGCTGTTTACAAAAACATAAAAAAAATATGGTTCAAAAAGCCACTGGTCGAATATTACACCATCAGCGGAGGAGTATTGCTGCTGATTCTTTTTTCGCTTTCACGTTTCCAGTTGCCTTTTTATACCAATATTATCTTCCCGCTTTTTGCAATTATTACAGCACCGTTTTGTTGTAAGCCACTAAACCGTTTCGGAACACTATTAAGGCAGATAAGCTTATATATCTATGCCGGCGCTTTTGTTATCATCACGCTACTGATAAATTATTTTTCTAAACCCGACAAGTTTATATTTTTTGCGATCGATTGTATTGTATTAGCTATAGCAGCGTTCATCATCCTCCCAAAGATAGATAAGCGTCATTTAAAGGCATTTTTCGTAGCATGTATCGCTGTATTATTTGCAAACTTTTACATGAACACCGTTTTCTATCATACGATGGCCGACTATAACGGGCAAATAAAAGCGGCCAAATATGTAAACCAGGATTCATTTAACGGATACCAACTCTATTCGCTCAAGTTTGAGAATAACATTTTTCAGTTCTATTCAAAAAAGCCCATAGATTATATCCCGCTGGACAGTTTTAAAACATTTAACCCTCCTCCTCATTCTATATTTTATGCCAGGAAGCTATCAATTGATATTTTGAAACAACAGCATGCCGATTTCAAGGTATTGAATACGTTCCCAAACTATCCCGAAGAAAATATTCTGCCTAAATTCATCAACAAAGCCACCAGGGATAAGGTATTGGACAGCGTTTACCTGATCACTAAATAATTTATTCTAAATTCAGGATTACTCCAATTTTCGGTAATAGCTTTATCACGAAAGAAACAAGGCAACATCTAACTTTTTTAGGTTCGACACTTACAAGCTATACCATGCGATTATCCTTTCTACTTAGCCTCCTGTTTATAATTACCATGTTAGATGCTAAAGCCCAGGATAATTACGAGATACAGGTTTATGGTTCCGAAACTGTTGAAAAAGGGCATACGATGGTCGAACTGCATAGCAATTACACGATTGAAGGCAGTAAAACTATAACAAACAGTGAATTACCTACCGACCATGTTTTTCACGAAACTATTGAGATCACCCACGGCTGGACTACCTGGTTTGAAACGGGTTTCTATATCTTCAATTCATTGGGCAGCGACGGCCGCACCGCATATGTTGGTTCCCATATACGCCCGCGCGTTGCCGCTCCCGAAAGCTGGCACTGGCCTGTAGGGGTAAGTTTATCCACCGAGTTTGGGTTCCAGAAAAGCGCATTCTCTCCAAACACCTGTACACTTGAAATAAGGCCTATCATTGATAAAAAATGGGGCGGATTATATTTGTCATTTAACCCAACAGTAGATCAAAGTTTTGCAGGCCCCGACAAGAACCGGGGATTGATATTCTCGCCAAACTTCAAACAGAGCTATGATATTACCAAAGTAGTGGCGTTGGGATTTGAATATTATGGCAGCACAGGGCCCTTTTTTAACTACGACCCGATAAAGCAACAGGACCATCAATTATTCCTTGCAACCGATCTTAATTTTAATCCAAACTGGGAGTTTAACGCAGGATTGGGCATGGCTTTGACCAACGGTAATGCCGACCGTGCAATCATTAAAATGATCATCGGAAGACGGTTTTAGCTATTCCACCTTGTAACGATACACCTGCCGGCCAATATTCCCATTGTTATCTACACCTTCCACCACCACCCGAAATGAGCCTTGCCCGTCAGAATTATAGTACTCAAAATAAGCATTCCCATCTTTATTTGTCACCAGTTCGGGGGCCCAGAATATCGTACTCCGTAAATCCGTCTTATTGCGCGAAGCTGTTTTATTTTCATATTTAGGCGAGTAAAATTCCCGTGCGGCATAAAACCCTCTTGCATGGAATACTAATGTACCCAAAGTGCCTTTGTCCACTTCAATATCCCCTGTCTTTGAACGCAGCGTGATCACCAAAACACCTGCACCGCCATTCATACCGTAAATACTTGCATTCGGCCCCTTTAATAATTCTACAGTCTCTACTTCTTTTGGATTGATATCGTCCACACCCTGGGGAGAGTTATACGGGCTTCCGTCAACAACAATATACATGGGTTCAATGCCTTGCACGCCATTTTGTACTATCATGCTTGTACTTAAATAAGGCACCCCTTTTACAAAAATGACCCCGCGGAGACGGCCGTTTAATGCGGTGGACAACGATGGTAAATTACCTATGTCAGCGGCTTTCATTACCTGGTCGGCATGCCCTGACCCGCCCAGGTTCGACGATACATAATTATTTTTGGACTCGCCGGTGGAAACAGTTTTTACTTTAACTACATTTTTGGCATTATACTTATAGGATGCATTCTGCATAATACTTTTAGAGACACCGGTACGATAAGTAATGGCCAGCACACCCGAATTGCCATATATGCCATAGCTATCCGCATTACCGCCCTTTAATACTTCTACTTTTTCCAGGTCACCGGGACTTATATTGTCCAAATTAACATAACTCCCTGCTATTTTCCCGTCGACCACCACCAGCATCGGATTTTTAGATGACTGGCCTTTTAAATAGGGTACTCCCTGCACAAAATTTACATTTTGCAAACGTCCGCTCAGCGCTGCTATTAACGATGTTGCTCCCCTTATCTCATCTCCTGACACTACCTCATCGGCTTGTTTACCGGTTATTTGAACAGGAACATTCCCATATAGGTCATTATGCAGTGTCTGGTTCACTTTCAGATACGTTATCATAGATTGATTAACATTATTTTGCAAGCCAGGTAGCTGTTTATTTGCAACCTCCGGTACAGAAGTACCGTGATCTACGGTGAAAACTGTCGCCTTGCGGCTCTTAATCGATCCGGTGGCCTGTAACGTCAACAATGCGCTGTCCGGGAAAGAAGGGATATTAAATTTAAATTTCCCGTCTTTATCTGTTTTATCTCCCAGCATACTATTACTACTTGTACTCGTTAACATCACATCCATACCACTCACAGGTGAGCCCGACGTTGTTTTGGCAGTACCCGTTATTTCCAGTGCTTTTTCAGGCACATAGGTAAAAGCAGCATCGCGGTCATTAAGTAATTGCTTCCAGGTAAAACGGCGGTAACCTTGCGTAAGCATCAGCGCATCAAGGTCAGAAGCTGTTTGGTCGGTATTCTGCAGGAAATAATAGTTGGGTTGTTCAATATATCCCTTTAATTCCGAGGTTAACAGTCTATAGGTCAGGATGGTCGTCTCATTGTTTTCATCAAACGGAACCTTACTTTCATCAATAACTGAGACAGAAAAATGCCCCTCTGCGTCAATCCCTTTGTCTTTCGCATTCAGAGTTAATGATACCCGGTCACGCTTGCCATAGACACTCTTATTACCGGTTAAGGTGAGGTTTATCATGTCCGGATTTTTCAAAAAGAACAGGCGTTCGCTCAGCGGGTCGCCGCTTTGCGAAAATAATGTCACCCGCACCACTCCCGAAGGAAACTGGCTGTTAGGGATATCCATGCTTAGCCTGCGACTGTCCAGTTTGGCATTTACGGTATTTACAACTCCCCCTCCGTAAATGACTATATTGATGTTCTTGTTCTGATTATCCTGGAAATAAGCTCTGTTAGTATGAATTTCAACAGACATTTTACCCAGTGTATCCTTTACAGCTAAAGCGATACCTTTGCTCATAGCAGCCGGCAGATCAAATATGCCTTTTGTACCATCGGCAAAAGTGACTTTGGCTTTATAGGTTTTCCCGTCTTCGGGGATAAGGTAAAACACTCCCATCCCTAAGTGGGAAGATTTGAAAGAAGTTACCGGGCTATTTGTATTGTCGACAACAGTTCCTTCCTTCACATCTAATCCAAGCCCATTAGTACCTATCGCTTTAAAAGCAACCTTCGATATCATGGCACTTACCAGTTCGCCGCCCTCGGGGAAAAACTGCATATCTGCTTTAGTGTTTTGTGCAGATGGAGTGTTGTTTACCGCCATTCCAGTATTCATAACTGAGCCGATAGGTATCGTTTTATCAAAAAAATAATCCGGAGCATTTTGCATATAGTTAGTATAAGCCCGCACCCGGTAATTTCCTTCGTGCAATGCATATGGCAACGAAAAATCGCCCCATGCTACGCCATTAACCAATTGCATTTTTATTGACTTAATGATTGCATTTTGGGAATCAACAAGATCAACGTGCAATGCGCTGCTCAGCTTTGAAAGATCGAAATGCTCACCCAAAGTCACATAAGCCTTAAAATACATCGTATCACCTGCCGCATAGTACGGTTTATCAAAATGAAGGTATGCCTTTTCAATAATATGATTTCCGGATAAGGTTTTTAGTCCGGAAACTACATTATTTATAACTGAATTATCATTCTGACAATAACCATGCAGACTAAGGCAGCCCACAAACATTGTAATGGCGCAAACTATCTTTTTCATAGCAAACGGTGGTTTAAAATTGTTAAATGCCATTCACCCGCCAGAACTAAAATGAAAGCAAAAGGAAAAATTATTCCAGCGACTGGGACAGTATAATTGGTTGAAATAAATGTATAACTAAATTTTTAATTTTCAAAATTAAAGAAGTTATAAGGATCGGTTTATTTTACTAAATATCAGCAAAATACAACACTTTACCAAGCTGTATTGATAACATAAAAAAGTAGATCAGAGCGCTAAATAGCAGGTTCTATTAATTAAGTCAAGGAGTACGATACTTCGAACCTAACAAATTAAGGAAGTTTAATTCTGAGACTGGAATAATTGCGCAGCTTTTTTCAGACCGGCATCGGTGATCTGCTCAGGATTATCAAATTGCTGGGTGACCAATTCCCTCGAAAACCCTATACTCCCGCCGGTGGTTTTCACCACCACTCCATCATCAAATTCCGTATGATTTTTATAGTCGCCAATAGCCGGGTTATGCTTTTCTAACCTAATGAGCAACTCAACAATAGCATATGTAGGCAAATTATTCTTAGGCATAGTGTCAAAAATACATCAACCATTTAACAATTAAACATTAATTTTTTGTTAACTGCTAACTACAATTTAATGCAATCCTAACAAATAAGCAACCTGAAATTATTTACTGCCACCGTTATTATCCGGGGTCGCGTTATCATTGTTGTTGTTATTATCTTCCTTTTCCTTCTTAAATTCCAGTTTACCAAACTTATAGCTCAGGGTAATACCAAAAGAGCGGAACGGTATCTGGCGCAGGTTGGTTTGTGTAAAATTAGCGCCGCTGGTAGTGGATGTCTGGTTAAGATATGCGGCAAACGGATCAGTAGTGGTTACACCAATACTTGCCTTTTTATTCCAGAACTGCTTACGAAAGGCCAGGTTATAGAAAGCAAATACCGGCCTTGTGCCCTGTATGGTCCGCTGCGACGAGTTATAATTAACAAACGCTTCGCCTATGAAGTCATGACCAAAATCGTAACTTGCATTCAAATTGATGCGGTACATAAAGCCGCTTACCTGAGGGTTACCGGGATTGGTAGTTATCCTGTTTGAGAACATCATGTTGGTACGCAGGTTCAGTTTTTTAGTCACCGGTAATGATCCGAATAAAGTAATCCCCTCTGTGGTTTCGGTGCCGATGTTGTAACGCTGGCTTAAATAAACATTGCTGTAAGTTGTGCCATTAAGGGTCAAAGTATCATGATGCGTGGTAAATGATTGCAAGTCATTAGTATTATAGCGATAAAACGCTCCGATGTAGATATTGGCGCCCTGGCTGAACGATTTGTTATAACCAAATTCATAATTGTGTCCTATTTCAGGCTTCAGGTTTGGGTTGCCGGTGCTGATATTATGAGGGTCGCTGATGTTGTAAAATGGATTAAGGCTGCCGTAATCAGGACGCTCAATACGGTAACTATAACTTAATTTTAAAGACTGTGTTTCATCAATTTTATGAGACAAAACGAGCGATGGTGCTAATGTATTATAGGATGGAATACTTTGGGCCCCCGGAAAATTGGCTGACGTTGTAGTGTATTCATCTCTTAACCCAGCTTTACCATTTATAAAGTCATTGAATACCGAAAAAGTTGCAGAAAGGTAACCGGCATACACTTTACGGTCGTAGCTAAAACCATAGGTTTGGTTGGCATTTGGTACCCAATCAGCTCCTGCAAGGGTATCGGTAACCACTGAGTTATTTATATTCTCCAGTACCACCTTAGTTCCTGTTTCAATGGTAAATTTTTTACTTATCGGCTGGGTGTAGTCAATAGAAATATCGGTTTCATGATCTGTACCGGGATTATTGCTTCTAATTCCAGAATAATGCCCGTTGGACAGAGAATCGGTTTGCTGAATAAAGTCAGACTGATTATTACCATAACTGGAGGTGAATAATATATCCAACTCTTGCCCTTCTTTATTAAAAGTCTTTTTATAGTCAACGCTATAATCAAAATACCTTCCTCTAAAACGGCTGTCCGAATTACGCAAGGTAGATATGTCAGACATAACTGTATCCGCTAACAAATCAACCTGTTTTGAGTCCTGTCTCGTTGGCCCATGGTTATGGTTCTTAAAATAATTGTACCCAAATGAAACGGTCAGCGCGTCCTTCTTGGTTATGTCCCAGTTAAATCCTATGCCTGAGTGAAAACCGCCTCTTGTAAAGGCGCTGTTCCCATGCTGATATAAATCAGTAAGTGTATTGCCACTGTATGATTTGTTATCCGACGTATTAATAGTCGTACTGTTAATCTGCTCGCCACCACCAAAAAATCCATTTACTCCAAAATTACCTTTGCGCACATTTAAATTCATGGATGCATTCTCACGACGCGTACCTGCCGAAAGGTTGACATTACCATTTACACCCTGTATTTTGCTATCCTTTAAAACGATATTAATAATACCGCCGGTGCCATTTGCATCATATTTTGCGCCCGGGCTGGTAATTACCTCGATACTTTTGATCTGGGTTGCAGGAATAGATTGCAATGCATCCGCTAAGCTTGCTCCGAATATACTTGACGGTTTGCCATTAATTAAAAAACGAATGTTGGAGTTGCCCTGCAATTGCACATTCCCGTCAATATCAACAGTAACCTGCGGCACCTTTTGCAATACGTCAGATGCAGTTCCGCTTTGTGATGTAAGATCGTTGGCAACATTGAATACCATTTTATCAATTTTATTCTGGACAACAGGTGCCTTATCGACAATTTCAACCGATTTCAATTGGTTTTGAACCGGGCTGATCTCTATTGTACCCAATGTAATGCTTGGCGAACTGCTGTTAATGCTTAAATGATCTATGGTTTTCTTTTGATAACCTATAAAATCGATTGTAACAATGTATTCACCCGGATTTAAATTGGTGATGGTGAAACTACCCCTGGGGTCTGTTACAACGCCGTTAAAAGGACTTGCGCCGCCATCTTTAAAAATACTAACGGTAGCATAATCTACCGGTTGTTTGGTAACCGCATCAACCACCTTACCGCTTATATGCCCTTTCGGATCATTATAAGGCTGCGCTTTAACAATAACTGATGAACAAATAAGAACTAAAAGAATAACAATATTTCGCATAATCTGGTGATCACTGAATCTTTAAAATCGGGCGAAAATGGTCAGAAATTTTGGATTAAATCTGTCAATAGTCGTTTTGTAGTGTGATTTTTACATATGAACAAATAAGTTACATTTAAGTTAGAATATTAAAACAAGCGTTCCGGCAATAATCAGCAATGCCCCCGAAGCTGATTTTAATGTAACTGGCTCTTTGAGGAAAATCGCAGCCAAAATAATAGCCAGCGCCACACTCAGTTTATCAACCGGGGCTACCTGCGATACCTTCCCTACCTGCAATGCTTTAAAATAAAATATCCATGATAAACCCGTTGCACAGCCCGAAAGGACAAGGAATATCCAGTTGGTTTTGTTCAGCGCACCCATATTTTCGGCACTACCTTTATACAATGCAATTCCCCATGCAATTATTAAAATTATCGCAGTACGGATGGCTGTAGCCAGGTCGCTATCAACACCTTTAATACCAACCTTTGCAAATATTGCGGTCAAAGCGGCAAAAGCTGCCGAAAGCAAAGCGTATATCCACCACATATCTTTTTAATTAGTGAATTAGTGATTTAATGAATTCCGGTAAAGTAAATAAAACATCCTGTATAAAATCTATCGGCTACAAAATGTATCCAGATTGAGTTTGTACATTTACTAAAAAATACCAGATGAAGATACTCATCATTGAAGATGAAAAAGGATTGCGTGAAAGTATTGAAGAATACTTTATGGAAGCTGGCAACATATGCGAAACCGCGTCAAATTACCAGGAAGCCATGTCAAAAGTAAGCCTTTATACTTATGATTGTATTTTGCTGGACATTACATTACCCGGTGGTAGCGGTATCGAAATATTAAAGCACCTGAAACAAAATAATAACACCGACGGAGTATTGATTATTTCTGCAAAAAACTCACTGGATGACCGCTTAGAAGGGCTTGACTTGGGTGCTGACGATTATCTGGTAAAGCCTTTCCACCTGTCCGAGTTGCGGGCCCGCGTAACTGCCATTATCCGCCGCAAAACATTTAACGGAAGCAACCTGCTTGTTTTTAATGAGATTGGGATCGATCTGCTCGCGAAATCAGTGAAAGTAAGCGATACACCCATCAAGCTTACCCGAAAAGAATATGCGCTTTTACTGTACTTTATTGCTAATAAGGGGAAAGTAGTTTCAAAAAATGCCATAGCCGAACATCTCTGGGGTGATGGTATTGATATGGCCAACAATTTTGACTTCATTTATTCACACATCAAAAATCTGCGCAAAAAGCTAATGGAAGCAGGTAGCAATGATTATATCCAGGCTGCTTATGGCATGGGCTATAAGTTTACCGACCAATGAAACTTTTAACCAGATACAACCGTGTAAACCTGCTGACCACCATCATTGTGATGTTGATAACGGGTATAATTTATTACCAGGCCATCAGTCTGATCCTTGTAAGCCAGTTGGACAAATCGCTTGTTGTAGAGGAAAATGAGGTATTTGAATATGTCGGGCTGAACCATCAGTTGCCGCAAGTATTTAAGTCTAACGACCAGCAGATCACATTTACAGAAGCAAGACCGGGAACGGTAACGCGGCAATTTATTAATACGATTTATCGCAACCGCGAAGGAGATGACGAGGATCGGCCAAGAAGGCATGTCCGCAGGCATAGGCACGAAGATGAATTTGAATCCGGCAGGGGACTGATCAGTTCTGTAATGGTTGGCAATAAATATTATAAAATACTAATTGTAGAGTCCAAGGTAGAAACAGAAGACCTGATAAAGATCATTTTCGGGATCACTGCCGGGGTTATTTTATTGTTACTCCTTACCCTCTTTGTCACCAACAGGCTATTGTTAAATCGTTTGTGGCAGCCATTTTATAATCTGTTAAAAGAGCTGCGTATTTTCAACGTAGCTGACAGTAAGGACATTCCGCTGGAAAAAACCAACATCGAAGAGTTTGAAGAGCTTAACCAGGTTATTATCAGCATGTCCACAAGGGTTAAAAATGATTATAAAGACCTGAAAACATTTACAGAAAATGCATCGCACGAGTTGCTTACGCCTATTGCGGTCATCAATTCCAAACTGGATACATTGATACAAACCGACAGCTTTAGCCAACAGCAAAGCAAATTACTGAACGACTTGTATAGCGCCGTATCTAAATTGACCCGGTTAAATCAATCGCTGCTGTTACTCGTGAAGATCGAGAATCGCCTGTTAGAGGGTAATGATCACATCAACTTAAAATTACATATACAGGAGCTGATCATTCAATTTGAGGAGATATTCCTGGATAAAGAACTGATAGTAACTTGCGAGCTTGGTGAAAAAGAACTCATCACCAGCACCTACCTGGTTGATATATTATTAAATAATCTGCTGAGCAACGCCATCAGGCACAATTATAAAGGCGGCCGCATTAATATCAAACTGACAGACGAGTCCCTGGTTATTCAAAATACCGGTGAGAACGCCCCGCTGCAAGAAGAAGAGATATTTATCCGTTTTCATAAGTCAACCGAATCTGAAGGCAGTGGTCTCGGGCTAACCATTTCGAGGCAAATTTGTGAGAATTTAAAGTTTACATTAAATTATAGTTACGATGCTTCTTACCATACTTTTACAGTCACTTTTTGACTAATGCATCCCAAATTTATCCAGAATTAAATTTTTACTTTAGCAAAACTAACAACCTGCATCGATCCTAAATGAAGTGGCTACTCAGCGTTATCCTTTTTATATTCTCATGTTCTGTTTCGGTAGCGCAAACGTACTCATTGGATCATTACCTTGAAATTGCCCAAAACAACAGTCCGCTTTTAAAAGACCTTAAAAATCAGATATCATCAGCACGTATTGACAGCATGCGTTTAAGGGCAGGATTAAGGCCTCAGGTTACAGGCACAGGCAACGGCTTGTTCGCCCCGACGATCAACGGGTTTGGATACGCAGGCGCAATTACAAATGTGCAAACATTGAGTGCCTTAGTAGGCGTTAATCAGCAAATTATTGGGAGGAGTTACCGCAATTCACAGTTAGCTGCCATTGCACTGCAACAGGATTCATTGGTTAATGCCTCTCAATTATCTATCCAGGACCTCAAAAAAGCAATCATCGGCCAGTATATTACAGCTTATGGCGATCAGCAGCAGGTAAAATTCAGCCAGGAGATCATCGATCTGTTAAATAAAGAAGAGTTGGTGCTGAAAAAGCTTACACAAAGCAATGTTTACAGGCAAAGCGATTACCTTGCTTTCCTGGTTACCCTGAAACAACAGCAGATACAACTTTTACAGGCACGTATTCAATATAAAACTGATTTTGCAACACTCAATTATCTTTCCGGCATCGCAGACACCACCTTAGTAGAATTGACCGAGCCTAAGATAGAGCGTATTGTAATGCCGGATATTACCAACAGTATATTTTTCAGAAAATTTAAACTCGACAGCCTAAGGCTGGCCAATAGCGGCAGCCTGATCGATTACAGTTACAAACCCCAAGCCAATCTATTTGCTGACGGGGGTTACAATACAGATTTTGTTCAGCCTGCCAAAAACTTCGGCACCAGCTTCGGGTTCAATGTCACGGTACCGATCTATGACGGCGGACAACGAAAGTTACAGCATAAAAAAATACAGCTGGAAGAAGAAACCCGCCAGAACTACAAGCATTTTTATAGTGTACAGTACAAACAGCAAATAGCGCAGCTACAACAGCAGATAGACGAAACTGATAAACTATTCGGGCAGATAAATGAACAAATAACATTTGATGAAACACTGATCAAAGTAGATACCCAGCTTTTACAAACCGGCGACCTGAAAATAGCCGACCTGATACTGGCCATAAATAATTACCTTACTGTCAGGAACCTGAAAACACAAACCATCATCAATAAAATGCAATTGATCAACCAGTTAAATTACTGGAACAGGTAAATATGAAAACATTAACCAAAAATACGGCCGTCAAATACCTGTTCATGATTGCAGGGATGTCTTTGTGGCTATACTCATGTAAAAGCAATGATAAAGCCGCCGGCGACGAGGATGCCAATGTAAAGGCGCAAACACCTGTCACCGTTACGACGATAGATCAAAGCTCGCTTGCAGATTATATTGACCTGAACGCAACATCGGTTTTTCAGCAAAAAAATTATATCAAATCAAACGCTAACGGATATATTCAGCAGGCGAACATTCAGCCAGGCCATTTTGTAAGTAAAGGTGAATTGCTTTTTACCGTTAAAACAAAAGAAGCACAAGCTATCGGCAACAGCATCAATGTACTGGATACCACATTTAAATTTTCCGGCGTAAACAAAATAAAATCACCCGGGCCCGGCTATGTGAGCCAATTGAGCCATCAAAAAGGTGACTATGTGCAGGATGGCGAAGCTCTGGCAACTATTAGCGACCGGTCGAGCTTTGTTTTTGTTATGCAGCTTCCTTATGAATTGCGCCGGTACGTTAAATCGGGCCAGAATATACAGCTTACCCTGCCCGGCGGACAAACAGTAAATAGCCGTGTAGCATCTTTCATGCCCTCTGTTGATACGGTGGCCCAAACACAGGGTGTAGTTTTGAAACTCAATTCGGATCAGCAAATACCCGAAAACCTGGTTGCCAAAGCCCGTATCATCAAATCAGAAAAAAGCAGTACCACATCCTTGCCAAAATCAGCATTGTTGGCTAATGAAACACAAACCGAGTTTTGGGTAATGAAACTTATTAATCCTACTACGGCAATTAAAGTTCCGGTTAAAAAAGGGATCGAATCAGGCGACAAAGTGGAGATATTATCACCAAAATTCTCTGCAGATGATAAGATCATTGTGAGCGGCAATTACGGTTTGAGTGATACAGCCAAAGTTAAAATTGTGCAACAATGAGTAAGATCAGGCTGGATAACGGTAAAGTAGAAAACTTTTTCATCTCGCACAGGAAACCACTTTTGCTGGTTTTGTCCCTCATTATTATGGGTGGCGTGTATGCTTACACCAATTTGCAAACTTCCCTGTTCCCCGAAATAACATTCCCTAAAATTAAGATCATTGCTGATGAGGGCTTGCAGCCGGTAAACAAGATGATGATCACGGTTACCAAGCCTCTTGAAAATGCGGTTAAACAAGTGCCTGATCTGCAGGTAGTACGCAGCATAACCAGCAGGGGCAGCTGCGAAATCTCAGCCTTTATGAGCTGGAGCGCTGATATTGACCTGAGCAAGCAGCAAATAGAATCCCAAATAGCTAAAATAAGAAACGATCTTCCCCCGGATGTAAATATATCGGTGGAGAAGATGAACCCTTCTATCCTTCCGGTAAGCGGCTATACGCTCGAAAGCCACACAAAGTCCCCTATCGAATTAAAACAGATCGCCACTTTTACAGTAAAGCCTTTTTTATCACAGGTAGGCGGTGTATCCGAGATTAGAGTAATAGGTGGTAAATCAAAAGAATACTGGCTGGTGCTAAATCGCCAGAAAATGAGCTCGCTTGGCTTAACGCCGGATCAGATTGGCAATACACTCAGCCAAACCAACTTTGTCAAATCCGAGGGTTACGTATCCGATTATAAAATGCTTTACCTTACAGTCACCGATGCTACGCTGAGCTCAAAAGGCCAGCTGGAGAACCTGGTGATCAGCAATAAAAAAAGGGTAATCAGGCTAAAAGACATTGCAGACGTACAAATAAGCGAGGGAATAGAATATACCAAGATCAATGCCAACGGGCACGATGGCGTTTTGATAGCCGTGATCAAGCAGCCTAACACCAACCTGATCTCCCTTTCAACCGATATGACCCAGAAAGTGGTGGCTTTACAAAAAATACTGCCGAAGGACGTGACCATCAGGCCATATTATATACAGGCGGATTTTGTAAATGATTCGGTAAAAAGTGTGCGCGATAGCTTGATAATCGGTTTGTTGCTGGCCATTATTGTTGCTATAATTTTTCTGCGGTCGTTAAAAGCGAGCGCGACTATATTGATCTGTATACCAGTCACCTTGTGCCTGACGATCATTGTGCTCAATGTTATTGGCTATACCTTTAACATCATGACACTTGGTGCCATTGCAGCGGCAATTGGTTTGATCATTGATGATGCCATAGTAGTGGTTGAACAGATACACCGCACTCACGAAGAACATCCTGATGAGCCAACCCGTCACCTGCTGAAAAAAGCAATAGATTATCTTTTCCCGGCCATGCTGGGTTCATCCATAAGTACTATTGTTATTTTTATTCCATTTATACTAATGAGCGGCGTTGCCGGCGCTTATTTTAAGGTGATGACCAATACCATGATCATTACATTAACATGTTCTTTTTTTGTTACATGGATAGGCTTGCCGGTAATATACCTGCTGCTGACTCGAAACCAGCATGCCCATTCGGACGGAAAAAAAGAAGAAGTCCATGAAGTAAAGCAACAAAAGTGGGTATCCTTTTTTATCCTGCGCCCGCTGATGAGCATTATTATTATTGCAGGGCTAATAGCAGTTATCATATTTATTCCGTCGCGCCTGCAAACCGGCTTTTTGCCCGAGATGGATGAAGGCAGTATTGTGCTTGATTACACCTCACCGCCGGGTACCTCATTGGAAGAAACCGACCGCATGCTGCGCGAAATTGAAAAAATCATTGTCAAGGAACCTGATGTTGAAACTTATTCGCGCCGTACAGGCACTCAAATGGGCTTTTTCATTACTGAGCCTAATACCGGCGATTATTTGATACAGCTAAAAAAGAATCATAAACAAACAACTGAAGAGGTAACCAGCGATATCCGGAACAAAATTGCCGCGTCCCAACCAGCTTTAAGGGTAGACTTTGGCCAGGTGATCACTGATATGCTCGGGGACCTGATGAGCTCTACACAGCCGATAGAAGTCAAAGTTTTTGGAAGCGACCAGGACGTCTTGCAAAAACTTTCAAAACAAATTGCCGCCCAGGTAAGCGCAGTAAAAGGTACTGCTGATGTGTTTGACGGGATAGTGATTGCAGGTCCTTCGGTTAGTATCATCCCTAACTACAGTAAACTGGTGCAGTATAATTTAAATCCCACTATTTTACAATCGCAGGCACAAGCCGCTCTTGATGGCAATGTTGTAGGTGACCTTTACGAAACTCAGCAATTGGTACCTATACGGGCAGTTTATCCTGGCAACAGGTCATTAAGCGTACAGAATATTAAAAATCTTGACGTGTTTTTGCCCAACGGCAAGCTGATACCTATTGACCAGTTGGCCACGGTTGAACTAAAAAGTGGTGAAGCCGAGATCAACCGACAGGACCTGCAATCAATGGGTGTGGTTACCGCCAGGTTAGAGAACAGCGACCTCGGTACCGTAATACCTGCTATCCAGAAAAACATCAGCAGCAATGTCAATATGCCACAAGGTTACCATGTGGAATATGGCGGTGCTTATGCCGAGCAGCAGCAATCTTTCAAAGAACTTTTGATTATCCTCATCACCTCCAGCTTGTTGGTATTCGGAGTGATCCTTTTCCTGTTCAAACAGTTCAGGATAGCATTTTTGATCCTGGTAATTGCAGTTTTAGGCATCGGCGGAAGCTTTTTGGCTCTGTTTATTACCAATACACCATTAAATGTAGGGAGCTATACCGGGCTGATCATGATCGTGGGTATCATTGGCGAAAATGCCATATTCACTTTCCTGCAGTTTAAACAACGAGCGCTGGAAAACATGCAGGAATCAAAAGAAAATAGTGTAAACGAAGCTATTATCTATGCCATTTCAACCAGGCTGCGCCCAAAACTAATGACTGCATTAGGCGCGATAATCGCCTTGATGCCTTTGGCATTAGGTATAGGCGCCGGTGCGCAATTACATCAGCCTCTCGCCATTGCTGTGATAGGCGGCTTTGTGATAGCCTTACCCTTGCTCCTTATTGTACTGCCAAGTATGCTCAGGATACTATACAAATCGGGCAAGTTTCAACAGCTTCATCAAAATTATTTGTAATAAAAATGTCAAAAATACCGTTTTGTTACAGAATTAAAATCTATATTTAGAATCTGGAATTTTAGTTCTTTTCCTTCTGAAATTCCGGCAGACGGTAATCTATGCAATAATTTTATCGTTGTAACAGAAAGAAAATTAACCAGTTATTAATTAAAGGGCACTAAGGAAACAGACTTGTATGGCAAAAAAGACCGATTTTATTTATTCTACTGAATCTGAACCGCATCGCATTCGAACCAAGAAAATTCTAAAACAATTTCCTGACCTAAGGAATCTTATAGGTAAAAATCCCAAAACGATATTTGCAATTATAGGACTGGTACTTTTCCAGGTAGTGGGCGCCTATCTTTTACGTGATCAATCCTGGTGGCTTATTTTTGCAGCGGCTTATTTATTAGGTGCTTTTGCTGACCATGCCTTGTTTGTGATGATACACGAGTGCACACATAAGCTTTTGTTTAAAAATGCCAATGCCAATCGTTGGGCAGCCATGCTTTCAAACTTACCGCAGATACTACCAAGCGCTATTTCATTCGAAAAATATCATATCAAGCACCATTCATTCCAGGGCGTGCATGAACTGGATGCCGATCTGCCTAACAAGTGGGAAGCAAAATTGATCAGTAACTCATTTTTGGGTAAAGCGCTATGGTTGTTGTTCTTCCCGATATTTCAAATATTCCGCTTATCCCGTTTGCGCGAGATACATCCTGTTGACGGGTGGATCGTCACTAACTTTTTGTTACAAGCAGCGTTTACTACCGCCATATGGTACTTCATGGGATTCCATGCAATAGGCTTCCTGTTCTTGAGCTTTTGGTTTTCAGTAGGACTGCATCCTCTTGGTGCACGTTGGATACAGGAACATTATTTAACCCATAGTGTAGAGCAGGAAACTTATAGCTACTATGGCTCATGGAATACGGTAGCCTTTAACGTGGGCTTCCATAATGAACATCATGACTTTCCCTCGATACCATGGAATAAGCTGCCAGAGATCAGAAAAACAGCTCCTGAGTATTATGATACTTTATATTATCACACCTCATGGACAAAGCTATTTTTTCAATTCCTGTTTGACCGTGAGATATCTCTTTTTAATCGGATCTTACGCAAAGAAAGAGGTAAAGTAGCGCTTACAGATGTTTCAAAACCTGATGCAGAAATGCATGATGTAAAAGAACCTGAAATGGAAATAAAAGTATAATTTTGCCGTTGTTTTTTTTAATTTTAATACCCCGATTATTTAACTATGCTTAACCTGCGCGATTTCTTTTCGACGCATGAAGATGCTGCACAGATCATTCTTTATGCCTCAGTAATTACCTTTTTATGGGTTGCCGAAGTATTGGTTTCGGCTGACAGTTTGAAGACCAAGTTCAGACACTCATCAGTAAACCTGCTATTTATTTTTACCGCATTACCGGTGCAGCTTCTGCTTACAAGTTTCATTGTTATTATTTCAAAATGGGCCAATATCCATCACTGGGGACTGCTAAATTTAATGCATTGGCACGTCAAAGGATGGGGCTATTACATTGTTGGATTTGTATTGCTTGATTTGTGTGAATACACCTATCATGTGATCATGCATAAAGCTGACCCGTTGTGGAAATTCCACCTGGTGCACCACAGCGACCTTAAAGTAGATGTATCCACAACCACCAGGGAACACCCGGGCGAGACATTTGTACGCACCTGCTTTTTAACGCTTTGGGTATTTATATTAGGACCAGTTATTGGGGTACTTATCATCAGGCAGATATTTCAGACGTTTGCTAATATCGTTGCCCATACTGAATTCCGGCTGTCACACAGGGCAAATAAAATCCTGGGCTTTATTTTTATTACACCCAATCTGCACCATGTGCACCATCACTACAAACTGCCTTATACCGATTGCAATTATGGGGATGTATTAAGCATCTGGGATCGCCTTTTCGGCACTTTTGGAGAACTGGACAGGGAAGATACCCATTTTGGTATTGACACGCATATGCAGGAAAATATCAATAGCAATTTTGTAAACATTGTCAAAATACCATTCCAAAAACTGGAACGAAAAAACCACTACGACGATATTTTATAGGATAAATATGGTGCTAATCGCCAGGAGACTAATGCTGTTGTCCTCGTTTGTATTTACCGTGGGAACGAAAGTATTTGCACAGGTGGAAGATGTTTCCGCAAGGTTCTACTTTCCGGGATCTCTGGGTATAAGCTGTCCTTTGATCAATAGCCGTACGACGTTAAACGATGGACTGTCGGTTAATACAGCTATTGAATATCGCCCGACTTACATCAATGATGTGTTTTTCAGGATAGATTATGATGCACTGAATAACAATTACACCGGCTTTGCCCGCAACATACCTACCAATATTATAAAAGGCAAACTATCTACCGATTTTTTAATTATCGGCGCCGGTTACCGCCAAAAGTTTGGGCGATGGGGACTATATGGGATATTACAACCCGGCCTGGGTATTCACTCATTCGAACGGGCAGTAAATACTCCTGGCGGGATCGTTCTGAATAATATAACCAACAATAGCCTCGCACTGAAAGGTGATATTGGTATTGAATTTTACATTGCCCGCCACTTCGCAGCAGTATTTGATCCCTCACTTTATAAAATATTCTCCAACAGCGGTTTTAATACATCGCACTCACAATTCGGGGCATTAAATATTGGTATTACCACTACTATATTTTGATAAAAATATTAGTATTTTACTTGCTATTTTGAAATCATTTCATTAGATTTGCTAATATAATTAGTAATATGAACGATGTAACAACAGCAGAGCAGCTAATTATTTTTAGCAGGTACATAGGTCAGCAGGTAGTGATCAATAGTTTATTGAATGATGACGATGAAGTTATCGGGACGTTGAAAGGCATCAGGCAAAATGCTTTGTTGGTTGATATTGATGAGGTAAACCGGTGGATACCGCTAAATGATAACTTTAGCGTATGCGATATAAAGCTGTTGTTAAAGCCGCTGAAAAAGTTGACAACTCCTATAATCAATACTGCCAATAGTTTACCTGTACAGGCATTCATCACTCCCTATTACCAGCAGTTGGGCTTTGATATGCCGGTATTCATTGCGCCGGGGCATTGCTGCAACTGCAAGTATGTGCAGGAGATCGGCCTGGCTGACTACCGTACCCCGGCCGAAATTCATGGCAACCAGTTGCAAACGGTAATGGTCCGCTGATTGTAATTTTTATTTCCGGTAAAACATATATCCAATTTTCACCGTTCTAAACCGCGTCAGGAAGAATATAGAATTTTCATCTTCCTTTGCCTGATTTCTACCTTTAGAGTTTAGAAATCAGGATTTAGAGTTTAGATTTAGAATGAGTCGTCAAAAAAAGATAAAGATCATATTACCTATCGTATTCGTTATGTTCCTCGGTGCCTTTGCCGAGCACCGGCATGTGCAGCAAAAGCTGGATATAACAGGCAGGCTCCAGGATAAACATATGGACGAAATATCGGGTATAGCGGCATCAGGCATACATGACGGTATCTATTATGTTCATAACGACAGTGGTGATACCAGCCGGTTTTTTGCTATTACCCCGCAGGGAAAGATCAAATCAGTTATTTACTTTAAAGGCGATCCGAAAGAGAAACAAGGTGTCCTCGATTGCGAGGATATAGCCGTAGGCCCCGGACCGGTAAAAGGTAAAAGCTATGTTTATATGGGTGATATAGGCGATAACGGAGCCGTACGTAAGTACATTACCGTTTACCGGATGGAAGAGCAAAAATCATGGGTAGGTGCTGATAGCGTGATAAAAGCCAATGCCGTTCCGGTACATTTTAAATACCCTGATGGCCCCCGTGACGCCGAAACGCTGATGATCGACCCTATTGAAAATCTGATCTACATTGTTGCCAAACGTACCGATTCTGTAGCCGTATATACTTCGCCACTAAGTTTTAAGGCTAATGATACGCTGACATTGACCAAACGGTGCAAACTATATTTTAGCGGTTTCAGGCCATTTAAATGGATCACTGCGGGCGATATATCAAAGGACGGGCAGCAGGTACTATTAAAAGACTATGTAAAAGTGTATTACTGGAAACGTGAAGACAAAGAGCCCATTTGGAAAACCATGCAAAGAAAACCTACAGAACTACCCTACCAGCAGGAAAAACAGGGCGAGGCAATAGGTTTTACATTAGATGGAAAAGGGTATTATACCACCAGTGAAGGCGTTTTTGCACCGATCTATTATTACACTATTCCGGGTAATTAATTTTTCCTCCAGGCACGCAACATAGCTGTTGTGATCCCATCTTATGGTTATTAACGGACACCTGACGTTCGCTAATGATACATTTTTATACTTTTCGAATCAACACAAATAACTATCAACCAAACAGATACAAATTTGGTATGAATTTTTACAAGAAACCATTATCCAACCGTTCACTTATATGAAAAGAATTATTTACTGTCTCGCTATATTAACATTTGCCAGTTTGTCGGCATTTGCACAGCAAAAACAATTAACAGAACTGATAAAGGATTACGGCATTCCGGGTATACAGTTGGTTTATATCAAAGGTGATAAGGTTCAAAACGTTAACCTGGGAGTTATAAGCAAAGGTTCGGATAAAAAGGTTACCTCAAATACCATTTTCGAGGCCGCATCACTAAGTAAATGCATTTTTACTTATACTGTAATGCGCTTATATGATCGCGGCGTTATCAGCCTTGATACGCCATTATTAAATTATATTGGAAGCTATGACCGGTTCGATCCGAAAGACCCAAGATATGCAAGGATAACGGCCAGGATGGTACTTCGCCATACCACCGGGCTGCCCAATTGGGGTGATGATAGCGGGGTGAGGTTAATTTTTACGCCCGATAGTACATTCTCTTACTCAGGCGAAGGGTTTCAATACCTGCAGCACGTGGTTGAAAAACTGACAGGTAAATCACTGAATGAGCTTGCACAACAGGAAGTTTTTACTCCGCTTGGCATGACGAATACCAGCTACGAATGGACCTCAAAGTTTGATACGCTGTCAGCCTTTGGTAATAGCCCCGAAGTGGTAAAATGGCATAAAACACAAATGGCCGCCTCAAGCCTGCTCACTTGTGCACACGATTATGCGCTTTTTTTGCAGGCGCTGATAAATGGTAAAGGATTAAAGCCTGAAACACAAAAGATGATGTTCATCAAGGCATCCAATGCTGATTGGTTTAAGCATAACATCGACGCTGAGACTAAAAAACATATCTCATGGGGCCTCGGTGTTGGTTTGCAGGAAAACGAGACCGGGAAATGGATATGGCATTGGGGTGATAACGGCGATTTCAAGGCCTTTTATATTGCTAACCCGGAGAAGAAAGAAATACTGGTTTACTTTACTTACAGCCAGTGGGGCCTGCACATTACAACGGATGTGCTTAATACTTTCTTCCCTAAACAAACCTGGTGGCCATGCAGGTGGAACGGCTACCAGTTCCATGAGTTGCAAAGAATGGAAGCATTTATGGCAAAGCTGAAAAAACAGGGGTATGACCATGCCGCAGATATAGCAAAAGAAATGAAGCAAAAGGACAGCGGCTTTAATTTACCCGAAGATGATGTGAACGACCTGGGCTTTATTTTGATGCGCGACGATAAGAAAAAAGAGGCCGTTGAAATATTTAAATATAATCTCGACGCATATCCCAAAAGCGACAATGCATACGACAGTGTTGGGCAGGCATACGCGGCCCTTGGTGAAAAAGAGCTGGCCATACAGAATTTCAAACGGTCAATTGAACTTAACCCTAAAAACACATGGTCTGCCGAACGAATAAAAAAACTGGAAGAAGGCGATAAAAAATAACCCTTATTGAAACCTGTCCACCGCAAACGGACTCATATTCATTTCCGGCGTCGTACCCGCCAGTGCATCGCTGATCAGTTTACCCGTAGCAGGCCCCAGGCTCAATCCTATCATAGCGTGGCCGGTTGCTATTGCAAGGTTTTTATATTTATTGGATAAGCCGATATAAGGCATACCATCCGGCGATACCGGGCGGAAACCGAACCAGATATCCTTTTCCTGTGGCATTTCAGGCTTAAAATTCAGAAAATATTTCGGCACCGATTCCACTATACCCCTCACCCGGTTCATATTGATCTTATCGTTGATCTTCCCTACCTCCATCGTACCGCCATAGCGTATACTGTTGTTCATCGGGGTGATAGCCACCCTTGCTTCGCATAATATCGACGGGATGGTCATACGTTTTGAGTCATCCTGCGGTACCATGAACGAATAACCTTTTCCAGGCATCAGCGGCACCTTTAACCCAACCAGTTTAGAAACTGCGGGCGACCATGAGCCTGTTGCAATGACAAAAGCATCGCCTTTAAACTCTTTATCGGCACTACCGATAGAAGTTACTTTCCCCGCATCATGAGTTATCCTGTCAATCCGCGTATTACGGTACATTTTCACACCTTTTCCTTCCAGGTATTTGATCAGCTCACGCATCAGTTTATTGGGATATAAGTGTGCATCGCAATGATAATGCACAGCGCCTAAAATATCCATCTCAACATCCGGTTGCAGCTTATTACATTGCTCCGGGCTAAGGTATTGCGCATCAAGCCCGAGATTAGTTGCTTGTTCGACCATGTGCCGTTCCTCCTCTTCAAATTTTGGCGTTTTGAAAAGCATCAGGATACCCTTGTCTTCCAAACCAAAATCGATATTAGCGTCTTTCTCAAACTCATGGAACAATTTCTTGCTCATGACCGATATATCGCGCAAGGCCCCGGCCGAACGGTCCACGTGTTTACGGGTAGCGCTTTTCAGGAATTTAAGTCCCCAGCCAATCAGTTCAGGATTCAAGGATGGCTTTACATAAAAGGGGCTTTTGCTGTCAAACATCCAGCGGATACCCTGCTCCACCATACCCGGCGCAGCCAGAGGCACAAAATGGCTCGGCGTGATCATTCCCGCATTGCCATACGAACAATTGTCCGACAAATCACCCTGGTCAACCACCTCTACATCCCAACCCGATTTGTTAAGATAATACGCCGAAAATAACCCTATTACACCACCGCCAATTATAACTGCTTTACTCATATTTATATCACCTGGAATCCGTATGCATACGGATCTTCATCATCTATCTTTATTGTATTGTAACCGTAAACCCTTGCCCATCCTTCTATACTTGGGATAATGGCCGGCTTATCGCCGATCTTTACCTCATCCTCTACCCTGCCGATAAACTGGCTGCCGATAATGCTTTCATGGATAAACAAATCACCTTTTTTCAATTTTCCTTTAGCATGCCATTGCGCCATACGGGCCGATGTACCTGTACCACAGGGGGAACGATCGATCGCTTTATCACCATAAAAAACCGCGTTACGGGCTGTAGCTTCAGGCGAGATCGTTTTCCCGGCCCAAAGGATGTGAGTGCAGGTATTTATAGTTGGATTCTCAGGATGAACGAAAGTATATTTCTCGTTGATCCTCTGCCGCATCACCCTGCTCCATGAGATTAGCTGATCGGCGCTGTAATTCTCTAACCCTTTAAAATTTTCCTGCGGATCAACTATCGCATAAAAATTACCGCCGTAACTTACATCAAAGGTCAGTGTACCCAGATCGGGGCACTCTACCTGTAAATTTTCAGCAGCAAGGTAAGCAGGTACGTTGGTTAACTTTACCGACTTTACCTTTTGCCCTTCCTGTTTATACTCGATCAGCACCAATCCAGCCGGGGCTTCCATCCGTACTATGCCGGGTGTTTTGGGGATGATCAGGCCCTCCTCAATCGCAATAGTGATGGTGCCAATGGTACCGTGCCCGCACATAGGCAGGCAGCCGCTTGTTTCGATAAACAAAACGGCCACATCGTTTGACGGATCATGTGGCGGGTACAAAATACTCCCCGACATCATATCATGCCCGCGCGGTTCAAACATCAATCCCTTACGTATCCAGTCGTATTCTTTTAAAAAATGCTGGCGCTTATCACTCATATTCTCCCCGGCCAAATTCGGACCGCCTCCGGCCACTAATCTTACAGGGTTGCCGCAGGTATGGGCATCTATACAAAAAAAGGTTTTACTCGCCATTTATTCTTTAGTCCATTTATTATCCACCAAACGCCATATTTCAAGCGGGTTACCATCTTTTAATTCATCGGGCAGCAAATCATGCGCCCAGTTTTGCCAGCTAACCGGCCGTACAAAACGTTTGATCGCACCA
>Ga0307517_10002581_pt1 | contig 28848 bp, 33 predicted proteins | sample 23_EM_MG_FD_194515 | JGI IMG/M metagenome (GOLD analysis project Ga0307517, IMG submission 194515) | Populus trichocarpa ectomycorrhiza microbial communities from riparian zone in the Pacific Northwest, United States - 23_EM | ecosystem: Host-associated > Plants > Roots > Unclassified | place... | reverse complement strand
TGCTAGCCAGGAGACTGGTTTAAATACAAAACCCAAGAGCGATAGCCTTCCTGCAATCACGATCATTACCAGTAGCTGCGCACATACCGGAATCCTGTAATCCTGCAAGACCAAAGAAAGAAACAAAACAAACAGTGCTCAGCCTTCGCCAGTGTTACATGACCATTCCATACCCGGAATCCTAAATATAAACTTCCAGCAAAGGAAACTAAACATAGCAATACGATAGCATAGCCTATCTGACTTAGAGACAGTGGCGGAGCTGAAATCAAATCAAATAAACCAAATATAAATCAACTAAACATAGGAGATCCTGCACTGCCCGCTCCTGTGTACCGTTACCGGAACATGTACACATGTTACACATCCGAGTCTGATTGCGTCTGGCGCTTCTCCACACCATTCTCAGTACCAGATTCCTTCCAGACACATTCCACTAAGCAACCCTGCCTCCCATGCATCCAGACTTCAACCTCAACACCATCGCACATTAGGATTTACCACTACCCCTGAGTACTCCAGGCCTCCCAGCCTTCTGGGAGTCTGAGGCCCACTGGCAGCACTAGTGTGAGAAAGGGGTATTTCTTGGAACAGAAAATATAGTTAGTGCTGGTGCCCAGTGAGAAAGCCATCATACCCTTAATCTTAAATTTACACTAAAGGCCCTAGGGAAGAGGCACACTGGCACTCAGAGTTCTATTTTCAGAACATCATGTTTGAATGTGCGAAAATGCCAGCTCACTCCAGTGTGAAAGCGAGTGATAGCCATAACACTCTCTAGTGCCTAGTGCTTTCTCGGCACTTAGCCTAAAACAGGACGCGACGCGACACAATCTTTTTATCACAACACACAACATCCATACTCCGAGTCCAGGGCGACAGCCGCAACATCCACACTTTGGGGCCAAAGCTGCAACACTCCACCACAGCCACACAACTGATCCTGAATACGACACATGGAGGTTCCAGGGCTCGATGCCAGCTATCCAGCGGTATAAGATTCACCTCCAGAGGGCTATTATTCATAAAGTGACAGGGCTGAATTGGGTGGGATGCCGGCCCCCCAAGTTCCCGATGGCAGATCCCTCCACAACCACTGCTCTGATCCTGCATCTGATTGCAGGAGATTGTTGCGTTCGGCCCCAGCTACACAGCGATATAAAGGTCACCTCTGTCGCATCAGAACTCATGAAATCGCTGACTATTATTGCGGTCGTCTTTATAGGTCCCCTGGCGCTCCCCAAGCTCGATGTCAGATCCCTCCACGACCACTGGGCTGATCCTGAATCTGATTGCAGGAGGTTGTTCGGCTCGGCGCTAGCTACGCAGAGGTATAAGGTAGGCCCTAGTACCATATGCAAGACGAAGAGGAAACTGTTGTCGTTGTACAATCTATGAACAAAACCTAGTCTGAAATTCCAACATGATTCTTGGAAGATGGTGTGTCCTGCTTCTACCCTCTTCATATACACTAGTCTGAACTAATTCTGCTTCGATAACATTTTCCAAAAGTGTTTTTATAACGACTCTTGCATTTTTGACTAGGCCATTCTCAAGTGAGAGATTTCTCATCAAGATACGAATTGTGAACTCTTTCAGGCAAGGTTCATGTGGTGGCACTTCAGGTTGATGAATTTCGTAAAGCAATTCCGGAGTGGAAATTTGACCTTGACACTTGAGTTTGATGTCGCTTGCTCCTTTGTGTTGATACTTTCTCAATCCTTAATACTATCGTAACTAAAGTACTCATACTCTTTTTATCATATATAGGTTAGCACTAGAACTATTGACAGTAGTATTAATAATAAATATGTATGAACTATTTAAGTAAAGGTATTATAACTTGGATGTGAATATCAAATTGTTGAATACTTGCCTGTTACAAAAGGTATTTTATCCAGTATTTGAAGATTGAACTCATCAATATATGAATTTAAAGGACTTAAGACCTTTGACAAAGTTCATATGGGGTCAGAAGTATGAAGTCAGGAAAAAGGAAGTCTGCAATATGCTTCTATATTCCAATTCTTCTGATGAAAGGCGATGGAATTGGAGAATTAGTAAGATTTTCTTCGTCGATTGTGTTCACACATTGTGAGTATACATGATAATGGGCATTGTGAACAGGTTGATGTAATCGCAGTATGTGAAAGTGTTTCCACAGCCATGATGAGCGAAATGATGCATCAAGAGATCCTGTTGGTGCTCTATTTCTTACAACTGGAGCAACCTGTCAAATGTCTCCTAAACGTACTACAAGCTTTTCACCAAATGGTCTCATATTTCCCATCAGTAGCTCCTATAGTGCATTCGTAGACTCAATAGCAGTGGGATTTGACATCTGTAGCTCTTCCCAAAATAAAATTTCCACATTTTGCAGAAATTGAGCCTAGTCTGAATTTGGTCCAATTCGTGACTGCAGTTCCATATGATTCTATATATAATAATGCATACATTGTTAGCTAGACTCACTATATTTAAAATCTTGATTTCTTGGCAAGCATACTACTTCAGTAACTGGAATTCCAAATAGAAAATGTGCTGTTCATCCTTGGATATTGTAAAACCCTCAATGCAGTAGAGCCAACAATCAAGACAATATGCCACTTACTGCGTAGTGTATTAATCAACACACTTGCTGTTAAGCCCTTTCCCCGACCGGCCTTGCCTTCTATAAAGAATCAAGTTGTTGTACAATTAGCTAAAGGTGAAAGGAAGGATTGCAGAAAATAGTTGTATATATCGAGCTGCTTATATGTGAGCAGGAGTTCATCGTGATGGTACTGCTCGGTGAGGGCAAGATATTGACTTGCACAGTTGCTTCTCTCAAGTTGCAATAAGGAGGATTGGTCTTGAGGTTGGGGTAAGCCAAAGTCAACTAGTTTGAAACCGTGTGCCTTCAGGAATCTCTCAAGATGACAAAAAGTGAAAGAAAAAAATCACCTGCAATCCCAGCACTTGAGAACTGATCGAGATAGTCAGCCATTAACTCCTCCTGAAAATGATCAAACAGATTGATGGCATTTGCCGGAAAGTTCAAAAATAGCTGGCACAAGAGAAATCCCAGCTGATGTGGTGAGGCACAGTTATTTGTACCATCAGTTAAGGCATAGTGTGCCTCATTAGCATTTTGAAAGAGACCTAAAGCGGCTGCAGCTTCCTGAAAGGTTTGGTAAATAGTGTTGCCAACTGAACGAAGATGTTCCAAACACAAAGCTGCTTTGTGTAGCAGTAATGCACGAAGGTAAAATAGTTGACCAGTGTGAGCAGGAACTGTTTAAATTCGGGCAACAACTTCACCTAGTAGTCATTTTCCAGAGCCGGTATTCGAGGTCGAGCAAAGTAGCGAAGAACCCTTGTTGCTACTGACTGAGTATTATTCATTCCGTATATTTGTAATATGTGCTGATCGGGAAGATGAATGGATAAGACTTTAACCAATAGCTCTTTGCTTGATATATCATATTCAAGAATTGGCCATGATGCTTCTTAGGCAGAGAGATATCGACCATCAATATCATCAGCGATTTCATCATCAAATTCATCTGGTATAATATTGAAAAATGTTCCATCAGGGCCCTTGAAAAGATACTTATACAAATTCATAAAAACATTCATAGTAAAACAAATATCAACATTGACATGGCAGTCAAGTAGCCTACTAAGAAAAGACATATAAGATAGGACATAACAATCTTCCTCTTGGATATGCTTATAACATACTCGACCATAAGGGTTTAGTATAGTTGCTAGCTGTAAGTCTTTACGATATCCCAATAAAAAGGAGCCATTCCGATTACATCAGCTGTTCTCCATACCGAGCTGGGTTTTCGGATTGCAGTTAAATCGAGAAATGATCTGGAATACATCAGGGTCCTCATCTGGGTCAGGTAATCCTTCTGAAATAACTTGACGGATTTTTGTAAAGGGTAGTTGTCAATGTGTCTAAATTTTAAACTTCTATTTATCTTTCTAATAGCGTATATATTTAATAAGAGATTGGTAAGAAGAAGTTTTTTAATAATTTTGAATTCATTCTCCCTTGATGACAAGATGAGCATGAGGAAGATCTCTTTTTTGAAACTCAATAACTCGAATAAGATATACAATTTTACCCAAGTGTTTGAGCATAGTCCTAATAGCCATCTCCAAATTGTGCTTTAAAAACACGACAAACTACAACTGGGATATCTGAAGCTGTTTGACCTGAAGAAGGCCTCATCAGGAAAAAGCCATCTTGCGTCAGATACGCTGGTGTTGCGTCCTGACTCTCATAGTGTGGACTCTGGGTCCTGTGCGTCCTGTACTCAACCGCCACATCTGGTTGCATCTGGTGCTTCTGGAAAACCTTCTCAGTACTGGGTTCCGTCTGGACACATGCCCCTAAGCAACCCTGCCTCTCATGCATCCAGGCTTGAACCTCAACACTATCGCACATCAGGATTTACCAGTACCCCCGGGCCTGAGTACCCTCCCAGCCATCTCAGAGTCTGAGGCCCAGCCATAAGGTGAGGAAGGGGTATTTCTTGGCACAGAAAATATAGATAGTGCTTGCGCCAGGTGTGAAAGTCATAGTACCCTGAATCTTAAATTTACGCTAAAGATCCTGGGGCTGAGTCACACTGGCACTCAGAGTTCTATTTTCAGAACATCATCTTTGAATGAGTGCAAATCCCAGCTCACTTCAGTGTGAAAGCAAGTGATAACCATAACACTCTCTAGTGCCTGGTGGTTTCTCAGCACTTAGCCTCAAAGTGGACCCGAAGCGATACACTCTTTACATCACAACCCTTAACATTCAGACTCCCAGGCCACAGCTGCAACACTCCACCACAGCTATACAATCGATCCGCAATCCGATACATGCATTTTCCTGGGCCCGATGCCAGCTATCCAGCGGTATAAGATTTATCCCCAGAGGGCCATTATTCATGAAGTTACAGGGCTGAATGGGGTGGGATGTAGGTGATCCCAGAACTCGATGGCAGATTCCTCCACAACCTCTGCTCTGATCCTGGATCTGATTAGTGGGGCTGTTAGTCTCGACACCAGCTACACAACGGTATAAAGGACGTCTTTATGGCATTAAAACCCAGGGAATCGCTGACCCTTGTGAGAGTTGTCTTTATAGGTACCTTGGCGATCCCAGAACTTGATGGAAGATTCCTCCACACCCAGTGCTCGATCCTGAATCTGATTGCGGGAGGTTGTTGGGCTCGGCGCCAGCTACGCAGCAGTATAAACGATATCTCTGTAGCCTCAAAACTCCGGAACTCGCTGACCCTTGTGGGAGTTGTCTTTATAAATACCCTTGCGATTCCAGAACTCGATGGCAGATTCCTCCACAACTACTACTCTGATCCTGAATGTGATTGCGGGAGATCGTTGCACTCGGCGCCAGCTACGCTGTGGTATAGGATACGTCCTGAGGCGCCAATTCCCCATTGAGCTACAAGGTCCCGGGTAGAGGATGGAGGTGTTACACTCAGAAGGCTTCTTACAACCTAGTGTTTCTTTGTGAATTGGCCTGTATATTAGAGCAATAGAAGACTACTAGTAGTAAATTTAACAGTTTGACAGTATGAAATCTATTGTGACCCAGGTCAGACAAAGGTTAAGGGCAGACCTTTCGCTTATCTCGGGAAGATGTGGTCTCTTGTAAGGTGGAATCCTGCGTATTTGGTTCAGCTTCTGATAGCATCCTGAGTATTAGGTGCTGTGCCTGGTGTGTCCTGAGGATTAGGTGCTGTGTCAGGTTGCATCAGAGGTGTGGTGTAGTAGGGTGGTTGCGTCCTGATTGGCGATTTGCATTCCCGCGTCAGGAGTGTTAGACGTACAGAACGCACAGAACATAAGTGATTAGTTTTGCTGATGCTAGCCTGAATCAGAGGCCAATTTGGATTTATCGTAATAGTAATAAAGAATGATAGTTTCTTTGTAGACTGACAAAGTGCTAATGAATCGGCGACTTGTGAGGCTTTACAAGCTCTTGAACTGAGAAATGAGGCTGGAAGAACACTTCCACGATTGGAATAGGATTTAGCATGTGAAGGTATCTGTGGGTGTTCGGAATTTATATGCTGGAAATCTTCAACTTGGTTCATTCGTTATTGTAAGGCTCGTCGAATATAAGCCAGTCACTCATCCTCAACTCGAGAATATATATTAACCAAATATTCTCCTGTTAATCTTCCAGACTGCAGAAATCTTCGTTCAGTTGTGAAAAGCCCTCTATACCATCTGATTTGACTGATCGGAGCTGCAGGTGACTAGCCTAATATACATGCAGGAAAGAATATTGGATATTGTAAAGGCTCATTGAAGGGGGAAAAAATATCGATTTCTTTCCGTATTAAGCTTCCATTATACTGAATTAAAATACTTCAGGAATTTACTTGGTGAAGATTATTCCCATGACTGAGAGCTGCGATGTCTCCACCGGTTGTCATTGCTTGTGATTTGAGGGTCAATGATTTCGTAGAGGGAAACTCAATCGAATGTCAAAGGTTCAAAAGAAAAGGATTCTTGGTCACTAGCTCCTGGCGAAACATACTGACCAGCCCAGGATGAATTCCTTCTTGAGCTCCCTCTCTATCATGACCTTGCTCCTCATAGAGAAACAATTTCAAGGATTGACTTCCCTCAGTAATACCATGTAAGTGATGGTATACACGACCAGTAATAGGAACATTGGATGGAAATGCGAGTTGTCGAAATCCTCCTGAAACTCCAATCGATGTAAATGCCAAGAGGTTGTTCAAATGTTGAGATTGTGATCCAAGTAAAGACAGGCAGGATTCTATCATGTTCGAAAGGTTTAAGGAATAGGATGGTAATCGTTGAACAATATATTTTCCCATAGTACAACACCAACCATTGGCCTCAGTAGTCAAGAGGTCGGCATCATACCATGAACATGAATGGCTCCAATTATACAACAATTGTTGAACCGATAAGAGAGGCAATATATCCCACCATTTTAATCCTAATACTCATCATTAATTAGTTTTAATAAATGCAAAATTTGGTTATAGAAAAAAGAAAAAACCAGGAAGAGGTTTACTTTGATAAGAGATACTATCACTGGGTTCTGAGTCTTGGGTGGGATTTTGAAGTTCCTGAAGTTGCTGTCTTCGTCGAGCTATTAATACCTTGTTGGCTTGAGCTATTTCAGCTCGGGTCCGACTATTGGTGTCGGTAGCATCGTGCTAATCGACTAAATATCGTTCTTGATTGTAAGATTAAATCTTGTTCAATTTTATATACAGGGGAATAAGTTGAAATAATTGATTAAATACCAATAGGTGTTTTATAAGAATTATTATTCAAGAATTTTGAAGGGTAGGTGTTGAGATCGATTAGAAGTACAACCTATGCTTTCAAAATCTTGAAGGTGGGAATCCTGCTTCTTATATCTCTCATCTACTATATCATGATTTACACATATTATATTATTATATTTGAATTATTTAAGGTTAAAGGAAAAGCATCATTATATGCATATGATTCTTACTGCATTCACACAATCAATTGTTTTCTCAATCTAACTTATAACTTGTAGAATCTCAACTTGAAATATATTGTTAATTTTCAATCAATAAAAATATGTTATATATTTAGAAAATATAGTAGTAGTATTAATAAATTTAGTATAAAGAGTTAATAGTTTAAAAAGTATTTGTCATGATTCTGAAGAGGGAATAATTTCTAATTATAATTAAAATTTAATGAAAATATGGTTTTAGGAAAAAATATATACGATAGCTGAAAAAAAAATATAAAGAAAATCAACATGACTTATGCTGAATTAAGAGTATATAACTAAAAAATATATAATTTACTATGGGAAGGAAATACATGAAAATCAAATAGCTGAGAAACAAATATTTAAACAGATTAAGAATTTATAATTAATAAATGAAAAAGGGAAAGCCTAGTAAATAAACCGAGAGTTGGGTTTGGGAGAGCGAATAGATAGTTGTGGAGCTTCTTCAGCTTGCAGGGGTTGAGTTGCAGGAATATAGTTCTTATCGGAAATAATTGGAGGTGAAGAAAGAGGTGATTCCGGTTGACTTGAAAAAGTTTAAGTGGGAAACTGTGCATTCGAAAGAGGAAGAGAGGAAGAAGTAGAAAAATTATCAACATTTTGAGAGTAAGGCTCAAAGTTGAAGGCTGGGGTATGTGATCATTTTGGTGGCTTGGGAAGCTTAGTTTTGGGATCAGTTGATGTTGAAGAAGTAACTGGTGGGAGGGGTGATATAGCAGGAGTATTGTCTAAGGTGTTAGACCTTGAAAGTATGTCTTGCTGTAGAATTCGAGATTTGGATCTTGCACTACAGCTTTGCGATTGGGCAGATTGAGTAGAGCTATTCGGCATTTTAGGCTTCTCCGAAGTGCTTCCATAGTGAGCACTACCTAGTAAGGTAGGTTTTTCAGATTCAGGTTGGGAACCAAAGAGAGTAAAGTCTTCAATTCGACAACACAAATACTGAAACCAAGAATCCTGCTCTTTAAGTCTTCCTACTAGTTGGTCCTAAACTTGAACCAAGTCATAGGTGCTAGGAAGTATGAATTGTTGCTATCAGGGGTGGTCCTTAAAGAAGAATCGTATTGTAAACATCTTTCGTACTCGTGATTCTGAATCATAAAATGCTGTTCTCACATCGAAGATTTGCCAGCCAATAATATCTGAACATCTAGCAGCTGCTGGTACCCTATAGGTTTGTACAGTTCTTCCAACAAAAGATATATTTGCTGATACAATCAGAGGTACTTGTTCGTCAAACTGAGGCTGAGTTGGATTTCCAGGAAATCTGTATATTTTAATTAGATCATAAATATCAAAATAACTTGTTACGATTATAATCAAGACTTGTTTGAAGATAATAGTTGTAGATTTAAATTATTTATTTAAGAAACAAAGAAAAATAGTTGAACTCACTCATTAATGTTGGTTACAGAAGCCTTTAGACCAATACTGGCTCCGAAATCGCAGAATGATCCAGGACATATTGCAACCGACCCTTCAGTTGGCTCTAGAAGCAAATCACCAATATTGCAAACCAACTGGCATGGTAGATCATCTATATCAACAATCGGTTCCGATACAGAGAACAGAGAGTCAATGCAACTAAGAGAGGATTTGAAAACATTCCACAAGTTGGTCATATTATTTTTCTGAGTAAGCTCCAGCAGACTGGAAATAAGAGCAATATTATTCTCACGATTGATCTTTCTATAAGATATAGTACTATATATGATAGTATTGACCTTTCAATAGGATATGGTACTCTGTATGATATTATTGATCTGGCGAACAGATATTGTACCAACTATCCTATCATTGACCTTTCAATAAGATATAGTACTATGTAGGGTATTATTAACCTTTCTATACGATACAGTATCCTGTATGCTATTATTGACTCTGACCTTTTAATAAGATATAGTACCATGTCTGATATCTTTGATCTTCCGATCAGATATTGTACCAACTATTGTATCATTGCCCTTTCGATCAGATATAGTCGTATGTAAAGTATTATTCACTTTTCTTTAAGATATAGTATTCTGTATGATATCATTGACTCAGACATTTTAATAGGATATAGTGCCATGTATGATATCAGTAACTCAGACCTTTTAATAAGATATAGTGCCATGTCTGATATCATGATCTTTCAATCAGATACAGTACTATCTATAGTATCATTGATTTTTTGATAAGATATAACACTATATATCATATAATTGACTCAGACCTTTCAATAAGATATAGTACTATGTATCATATTATCAACCCTTCCCTAAGATATAGTATCATATATGATGTCATTACTACCCTTTTGATAAGATATAGTACTATGTATGATATTATCAACCCTTCCCTAAGATATAATATCATATATGATGTCATTACTACCCTTTTGATAAGATATAGTACTATGAATGGTATTATTAACCTTTTGGTAAGATATAGTATCATATATGATGTCATTACCCTTTCGATAAGCTATAGTATTATGTATGATATGATTGACTCAAACCTTTGAATAAGATATAGTACTATTATCATATTATCAACCCTTCCATAAGATCTAGTACCATATATGATGTCATTACCCTTCCGATAAGATATAGTACTATGTTTGATATAATTGACTGAGACCTTACAATAAGCCATAGTACTATATATGATATGATTGGCTCAGACCTGTCAATAAGATATAGTACTATGTATGATATCATTGACCTTTTGATAAAATATAGTACCTCATATGGTATCACTGGCCTTTCGATATGATAGAGTAGTATGTATAATATCATTGACCTTTCGATAAGATCTAGTAACATGTATGATATCATTGATCTTTCTCAATATTGATATCACATATGATCTATGATGCAACCCATCAACCAATCAGAGTCCTAGGATTTGGCCGATACCTAGCCCTCAAAAAGCAAATCTGAAACTCAGCCAATGAGAAGGCTTTAAAGTGACAAATGTCTTTAACTATCAGCTTATAGATTATGGAAAGGCCGCCTCCCAGCTCTCTATTGCGTTTTCTAGGCCATACTTTAGGGTGCTTGCCGGGGTTTTCCCGTATTTTACAAATAAATTCAAGGATTTAACAAAAAAGAAAAAAAAAGGTGCCGGCGCTCCATTCACATCCAATTTCTCAAAGCAGAGAAGAATATATTCGGAAAGCTAAGCAAGAAAGGGAAGAAAATACAAGTGCAAAAACCAGGCGGGGAAAACAACGCCTAAAGAAATACAAAGAGAGACAAGATTCCGGCTGCTCGCTCCTCCATCAAGGGGTGTTGCTCTGAGGGTGTTTTGGTGAGGTTGCCACTACCCTTGCCATGGGAGATGGTTACCGCCGATGTATCACGGGTTGAGGGAGGGGGTCTGACGAGGGTGTATCTGAGTCCTAGCCTGCCATGCGGGGAGTAACCTCCCTCTCTCATCTGCAGGCAGGGGTGTCAGCGTGGTACCCTGGCTACCATGCGGTTATGCTGGAATCGCTGTAATAAGGCGATTCGTTCTTGGCTTGTGTACTCAATATATGCTTTGTACACTTCGGATGGCCACCTGCCTAGGGTCTGGATCTCAGCTTCCGTGATTCTGACCTGAGATGCACACGTCGTAGCACCTCTACGAAAGCTATGCCCATTCCACTTCCCCTTACTTAGGCCGGTGAGAGAGACTAGGTGCTGTAGGCATTGGACGACGTGTGCTCGTGTGAAGGCCAGCTGATTGTATTTCCCGATGCAAAAGAGTGGCGCTTCAGAAGGTCGGTGAGTGTCACTTGCCCAGAGTTGCCTGATGGCCCGTACTGGACCTCCCTCGTCCTGGGTGGCAGCGATGGTAACTGTAATGCCTTTGCGGAAGGGGTCCGTTTTGGATACAGGAATAGTAACTTCCATGTGGCTATCATTGCATGTGACTTGTATGCTTGTTTTCGTCAGGAACCATTTGGAGAAGGATGGGCCAAGTTGCTTGTCTGATTCCATGTATGTGAATTCTCCAACTGTGAGAAAGGCAGCAAAGGGAAGAGAAAAAGCTGCTCGAAGGGTAACTTTGTCGTAATCAGATCCTTGAAAGTGGCGAAGGAGGGTTAGGAGGTGGGGGCGGAGTAGGGGGCTTCTTATCTGGCATTCAGGTTCGTTATGGTCTCTTTTTATGCCTTGAATGGTTCGCTCTAGTCTCAGGTCTCGGAATGCCGTGCAGTCAATTCCCAGATCAAGTTGATAGGACTTTGTACCTACTAAATATAGCTTCATGATTTTAGCCTTTACTGTTCCAGCTAAGGAGCAGAGCCATTCTATTAACCACGTGGCTCGGGCTGGGAAGCATCCGCCGTTCGGGTGTTGGTAGTTCGGGAAGGTGCAGAAGTGGGTAAAGTGTGGCTGCGGGGTATCGTAGTTACGTCGGATAGTGCGTGCGAGTCGTTGCCAGAGGTAGTAGGCTGCCATGGATGAGAGTCCCGATTGCTGAACATGAGCAACCCACATTTCTGGAGGTTGCATTTTGGGGGTGTCAACTGCGGTGGTAGGTTAGCAATCCTCTGGTTGTCCAAACGCGAGAGATTATCAGCTAAGGCATTGTCCTTGGTAGCTATCCAGTGAGTCTCAAGTTCTAAGTCATATTCTGTTGCCAGGAGGAGACATCGCCGGAGGACCTGCATTGGTGCACCGCGTATTGTGCCGTTGGCTAACCCATGTACTACTGCCTGGTTGTCGATGTGTATTACCACTCTTTTCCCTTTCAAAGCGCACCCCCAGTATAGCATGGCTTGTTCGACTGCTCACATTTCAAGTGTATTTATATGCTCCCTGACTTCCGGTCCGGTAGTGTGTCAAGGGATTGAGAATCCCGAGTCTGGATTAACTAAGGTTTGAGTTTCGCGGGTATAGAAGGCCCCCAGCCCTCCGGAACTGGCGGCGTCAGTCCAGGCTGAAATAGTCCCACTTTCTCTGGTATCAATGGACCACTCAGGGTTACCGACAAGGATCTCTGCCCACGATTCCAGGTCCTTCCGGGCTTCGCTAGAGATCTGTCGCCGTTGGTGTCTATTTCCAGGGGGGAAGTGTAACTCCATGTTATAGAGTCTTCTGAGGAAGGTGCGGCCCAAGGGTACCAGTGTCGATACGAAATTAAGGTAACCTGTAATGCGTTGGAAGTCAAGTAACATATGGGAGTCCCCTTGTAGAGCAGTTGGGACAATGTTACGTGCCTTTCAGAGCTTATTGGTTGGCAGTCGAATGGTCATTGATCTTGTGTCGAGTTCGATACCGGTAAAGCTGGCTCTTGTCCCTTCTTCGCTTTTAGACTCCTTGATACTAAGCCCCACCACTATGCAGAGATTGGCAAATGTGGTGGTATAAGCTTTGGGCCTGCCCCTAGGTGGTAGGACCAAGAAGAAGTCATCGAAGTAATGTATGATGGGGGCCGCCAAGTTTTGTTTCTGGAGTTCAGCTTCTAAAGGCAGGTGAAATACCTGCGCAAATAGGTTAAACAGGTATGGGGCCGTCCGTAGTCCGAATGGCAGAAAACATTCGTTATAATACATGCCTTGCCGGTGGAACCCTAGGAGGGGGCTGTCGAGCGGGAAGACCGGTATGTGGCGAAATGCGGACTCAAAATCTTGCTTAACCAGTATACAATCTCTGCCCCACATCTGGACAGCCGTGATAGCGTCGTTGATACTGGAATAAGTTATGGAACCATATCTCTCAGGGATTTGCCCATTGATAGAGCACAGGGTAGTGCTGGGGTAAGAGAGATGGTGTATGCGTCGCTTACTCCCATCAGCCTTGTCGGTCAAGCCTAGTGGTAGGGCTATATAATACTGGGGGAGGCTGGCGACATCGGGGAATACCTGCAGGCCGTGCTTCCTGAGCACGTTTTTGATATTGGAGGTAACTAGTGAAGCATCTAGCATGGCTGATAACAAGTTAGGATCAATGGTGGTTCCCTCTCGTGGCCCTTCGTACCCGATTCTGACCCCGTGTTGGCATATACCCATAAACGCGGAGGATACAGCGCGGTCGGGGAAGTCTGTAGTAAGTCTTGGCCATTTAAGGGGGTTGAGTTGGCCGGGAGGCATTTGCCGGGCCTGCGAAGTGAATAGTGGATAATGAATGGCGGTGTTTGGGCGGGCCGCTTGTTTGCTAACAACAGGGTCCACGGAGGGGTAGTAACTGCTAGTGACTATAGAGTGTTTATGTACCGAGGAAGGAATTGCTTGAGTAGTAGTATGTATGAAATAAAGGCGGGTGGTATGAGCGGCAAGGAGCAGGGAGTGCTCATGTCCAGGTTGGCTATTGCGGGACAGCTGGTGGGGCCCGCTGCTGCCTTGTGGGCATTGGGTGGCACGGTGGCTGCTACCACAAGTGATACAGGCATGTCGATACCGGCATTGGACAAATCTGCACTCTCTGTAGTTCTAGTTGCGACAGGGTCGTGATATGGTAGGTGCCGGGGCCATGGTGGGTCCATTGGGATACACTTGTCCAGGAACATTTGCTCAGATGGGTAGTTCGTATGTTCTTCGCGTTTGTGTTGTTGCTGGCTTATGTGGCTGGCCCCAGGAAGGACAAGGTACAAGATGTGTGAAGCATTTTTGCCGTGATTAGCTGGCTGTCAAGCTGGCGCCACTCTGCAGGCTGGTATATATTTTTTCCACTAGCCACTCTCTCCCGATGGAACTGGAAGTGGTACCATTTCACCCTTTCCCACGTGTACTTCTCGAGAAGGTCATAGATGTTCACCGTGTAAATACACAGGACAGTAGTAGGCTTCGTTACTGGGCCCCGTTTCCGAGGAGCGGGTACAAAATAACATAGGTTATTCTGATCAACTGGTCGAAAAGATCATCCAAATAGGACAAGAACTGACTGAGATAGAGCTCTTTGAAGTTAGACAACTTCACAGAGCTCTATCTCACTCAGTTTTGGTCCGATTTGGACGATTCCTTTTTTAATATGCAGTTAATAACCTGCTCTTGGCGCCCTGTTTGTCAGAAACGGGGCCGTAACGAACACTAGACAGTAGCAAGCTCGCCTTGAAGGCCGAGCGGTGCTAACTTTATTAGAATTCCAGAGTAGGCAGCCCATGCCTTGAAAAGGTTGCTCATCCAGTATTCACTCTCGCGGCCGTCTCTCTCTGTCTCATCGAACTCAATTCCCCCGATGTTTATTATTTGATTGGTTTCTGCCCTGTCCTTCTCGCTAGCCAATAGGTGATAAATATTGGTTGGCTTAAATCCATTTTCGATGATCTGGACCAATGTATTCCGTTCCACACCAGGGAAAAGACTCTCGACAGACTCGGCCATGCCTGATACGCTCTCGCCTGGGGGTTGTAAAGTGGTTTGACTGGGGATCAACATACGGTAGGCTGCGGGCTGGCTCTGCAATTGCTCCTGGCTGTGTGCCGCACGTAATTCAGCCAGTTGGCTTTCCAACTCCTGGATTCTACCCAGGAGGGGGTTTGCCGGGGGTGGGAGTGTCCCTGAGTGGGAGTAGGGGGCTGGTTGTAGGCTAAGTTGCCGTATACTCGGTGGGCGAAGGCTCTATGCATTGAGTTGGTCGACCACGCGTTCGACAATATCCCGTTCGTGAGAGCGAAGTAGTTCTCTCATAATGCGTAGATTGATGGGTGGGTCTTGGGAGAGGCCAAGGTCGGATTTGGTATTCCCTGCACTTGGAGTGGCAAAGGCATTACGGGGTGTGGGCGTATGGCTACCTGAGGCTAAGGTAGGGTGAAGGGATCTACTGTCGTAGGCCTGGGAGATGCTATATTGAGGGGTACTTGGTTGGGGTTCTTCGCTCTCGCTTGTTGGGTCATTGGTGATCTCGCTCCCGAGTTCTAAGCGGAGCCTTTCCTGTTCCTGGCCAAGGCGGCTATGCTGTTGGCGGGTACACGTGTTTTTTCGGATTCCTGCTGGAGCCCTTCGTGAGTTGGCTCGTGTCGTGTTTCCTCCTCTTCTTGCTGCTCTTCTCGGTGCCATGATATTGGTTTGCTGTGTATGAGTAGTGGAAATGCTAAAATGCTAAATAACGCGAGGTATAAGAAGCGGTTTTAGGAAGCGTGATGAGCGAGTAGTCGTGGAGCTGCGAGCTAGAATATGTGTCGGAGGTCTGTGGGCTCGAGGTGCTGGAGCTATGACCCCGCCCTGGGCCAGCAACCGGTGATACCTTTTTCCGCCAGGGGCCGAGACCTGGGTTCCACCCGCCGAGTGAAATTCCGTATGCTTCGCCCAATTGGCAATGGGTTGTCCCAACCCTCCATACATTTCAAAGCCTGTCAACTTGGCCCTTTCAATTCTCTATTGGAAAAAACAGCTGACCCAATGACCCCTACAAAATGCTCAAGACTGGACCACATGCTCCCCACGATCCCTCAAACTGCACCTCCGTAAGAGCACTCCATTGAGCACAAGTGGCAGCGCTAATACTCTAGTCAGAACTTCCAGAACAAATACTCCATCCACAACCGGTTCTGACGCATTTTCATCTGCTACTAGCTCACCATCATCACTAGTTTTCACCGCATCAAATCCGATATTGATCCGCCTGTATGAGAATAGTAGATCATTTAGTCAACCACATCCTCCTACACTATATATGGCTACAATGGTGTCAAACTCTACTACAACACAAACAATAGATGGGAGCAGTCTCATTCGAGGGAATAGTGCTTCAAGCAAGCAATCGAGGGAGTCTATTTACTACGGGGGTCTCCCATCTATCTGACGAGAGCTAAAAACGTTTTCAAACAGCATAAGGCTACAGTGGCAGATATAATGGGTGATATTGGCCAGCTTCAGATCGGCCGCTGGGGAGATACGCCCCTAGACACCCTGCTGGCAAAGGACAATATACCTGAGAATGCCACTGTCCTAGAAGAGTTTGGAAACGGTGTTAAATCTGAAGATATGAGGTCTCCGGGTTCCTCTCCTTGCAGTTCTCCCCCTGCAATATATTTTTCTTTTACGGATTTGGCTAATATTGGATTACAGCTTTCTCCGAAATCATCACCAATAAGTGACCTTCGGAGGGGCGTCCCCGACGGCGGAAGATGTACAGATGTCTGAGAAAGGACTCTGTAAAGACTTCTATTCATGGCAGAATTATATCGTCACCTCTTGTAGCTTCGATGGATGTCCATCCTGGAGAGATGATCACCAGGGTGGTTACAGTGGCCCACGGTCTCCTTCAGTACAGTCCATATCAATCCTTACGCTCATATACCCTATCTCAGCCTAGTGTGGAGGAGGAAGGTATGCTGGTTTCTTTTCTACCCTTATAAAAGAAAACCAATTCGTGCTAATATGAATAGAGAAATTCTTTGCTGATCTCATCGCTCAAATTAACAAAAACACGGTTGACGAAGCTGAGCCTACTACTCCTGCGCGGGACAGGTCTTGTACCGTATCTTCAGGTGGAATCTCTTTCACCTCTGATGGAATGCTAGGTGATCTCCAGGGCGAAGGGCAGATTTACGCAGGCTTTCGAGTGATAATTTGTGATTACTATTGGGAAGCCACCGCTTTCAACCCACCCCAATCCCAATAAGCAAAAATGGGCATCCTTATTTTGGCCGAATGTGAGGAGGAATATTCATGAAGGTCAGACTATTTTATATTTAATTGGGGAACAAATTGAATAATAAGGGAGAACAAGAAAGCGACCCTCACTCACACTGAACCGAGAGCCCAGAATGAGATCATAATTGTCCGTTCCTTGCTGCTATCGGTACGGCCCACGCGGTGTTGGTAGGTATAATGGTTTCAAATGTGTAACGGTATCTTCGGATATTGTCGGGCATCTTCATATATCAGTTGAGCTATTTTGTCGAGCCTCTTTTGCGCAAAATGCGAGCAACTTCTTCAACTGCGATGTTATCAATATGGCATATAGAAAATGCAGGGCGTGACCTAGTATGTCGGCCTGCAGGTGTCCCATGTCGGATCAGCAATTGTTTTAGGAAGCTGCCTCGCCGCCCTGGGTCCGGCTGTCCCTGAAAAGGCCTAGGCATGTTCTGCCATACCCAAATCCCGACGGACTGGACGGTTGGGTTCACAAAATACACCAATGGCTGGGTGAGTCTACTCAGCGTGATCCTCTGTCCTAAATTCGCCAGAGTATACAAGACGGACCTGATAAATTCGGCAAAAAAAGCGGAAATCCATCGTCGGGCAATCTCTCGGAAATAGTTAAGCTGTTGGAGATGTTGAGACTTAGAGTAACCTATCGCTTCAAGGATGAGATGATGATAGTATCTGGTACTGTTACACTGCCAGGGGAGAGGTCACACCAGAAGAGCCCGATTACTGTGATAAGAAGAACCCTGGGATAAACATCTAGGAGGGCAATGGGATGCTTTGTACAATTCACCAAAAAGTAGGTAAGTTAGGATCTCCAGGGATAGCTTCCAAGTCTGAACGACTTGCCTGGTCTGCTCTTGAATGCGCACTCCATAAGGAAAGCATGGATTATATCATAGTACCCCATAGGTGATACTGTACTGGGGCAAGACACAAAGTGTATCCATGATTAAAGAATGACTGTAGAAGAAAACACCTGTATTTTAGTCCATTCCAGGAACCAACTGACGGTGAAGGCGATGGAGTGGAGGAGCGGACGTTGGTACGTTCCTACTAGTGTGTTGGTCAGCGGTGTCAAAGAGTCCCTTTCAGCAGATATATCTCCGAGATGATGGTGCCTATCCACGCAAGTTATTTTTGAGCTAGGGGGCGGGGGTGACTTTTGTCCGGCTTCCTCCATTATTGAATATCTTTGGGCCGTGCAACCACGCTCCATCAGGCCGGCAGTTTTCCTTGGATTGTGTGAGAATCAGGGAGGAGGGAGGAGTAGCTTTGCCGATAGACTCGGGGGGTGCTGGGGAGTATCGCTGCCGGGAACCGGAGACTTAAGAAGCAGGGTGTTTTGTATTGCCTACCAGAAGAGGGAAGATTGAAAAGGGAAAAGTGGGAGAGGCTAGAAATAGGCTTGTACATAAGTGGGGAGCGCAGGTAGTCTCAGGGTTTCACGCGTGACTCTTGTGGGTTCAACCATTGAAAATGATGAAATGGCAGAGCGGTATATCAGAGGCTCGGGAGAGCGAGAGATACTTTAGAACTTAGTTCTATCTGGGTGGGACAGAGGGGCCCACTATAAAGTGAAACAGAAACATATAATAGCCGTAAAAAGAAATCAAAGGAAGCAATATGGAAGACAAGAAAATGTCAATGAGTACAGAGTTGGAAATCAGACCGGTTGATTGAGTGATAACATCGGTGAATAGGTAAATAGGAGGAGTTGAAATCAGACAGCCCCAAGCTTAAGCTCAAGAATCCCAAGGACACAGAAAGCACATATCCGAAATACCTGTTCCAACAACACAAGTACCACTTGCAGCAGGGAGAGAAAAATGGCTGCCAAGTGACCAAGTGTGATTCTAGTGACCTTGAAGATGTCTCCGGATATGCGGTAACAAATGAATAGGCTCAATAGCCTGGCTTTAGATGCTGTAGAAGGGTAATAGTGGATGGCAACCTCAGGACAGATATAGGCCCTTGCAGATTGAGCCGTACAAACAGGGCTCTCCAGGGTAAGCCTAAGTGTAACGATTCAGGGTATCAAGAACGGTATTGAGAAATAAAATATTAGGCAGAGAGTAAAGCTTCTTAAGCGCACACATTGCCATTCAAATTTCCCATCAGTGAGAGGCTCTTTCCATGCTCTGGAAGCCAGCAGTAACCTTTCCATGCTTTCCTCTTTGCCTGGGATAGATTGGGGATACCGGCATGAGCGTCAGAATGCCTAGGGCGTATGTAACTATACTGATACTAAAGCTATAGCTTATGGTCACTACGATCACTTGTTTCTATGGGGGCCCAAAAGGCGCTTTGGCGCAGAACATAGTTTGGATCCGGAATGAATGCTTGTAAATTATCCTCGCCCGAATGGTTGTATCCAACTCACGAATCAAGATTAAAAGCGGTAGAAACCTAACTTTGGGCTGGAGAATCAGAAAAGCGAGTGCTTGGAGAATCATGTAGTGGGGGGAGGACATTATGGAAAGTGGCATGACAAGATAACACTACAGTCGAAGAGCATGGAACATATCGCTGATATTTGATTGGTTTCCATTCAATGAGTCTCCAGGGTGATAGGTAGTAATTGCTTGAAAAAGAACGTCGCAACACAGGAACAAGTGTGGGAAGTCAGCAAACAAGCGATGAAAACACAGACAGGGCAAAATCGTATGTGACCGGTGAAAAACAAAATGAAAAAAAAAGGGAGATTCTGAAACAAAAGTACAAATGAATGAATATCGACCAACTGCTCGACACGGGGCCCATGAAAGTTGTCACCGTACCTGAATGCAGAACCGGAAGACATCTACAGATATTTCATGGATATTAGCGAATATCGGGAGATATCTTCCTATATTCGAAAAGATTCGCACCTGTCTTTAGAAATCTATGCTGTCTCCTAATATTGGCACATATCTTCAGGCATCTGTAGGCATCTTCAGATGCCTCTGGGCGCCTCCGGATGGAGATTGGGTTTTCCAGGACAGAGTTTAGCCGTGGAGAGCTTGATGGATATTGTGTATCTAATCAAGACTGTTCAGCGGTTAGCTAGATGGTTAGTATAATAGTACCCCTGGGGCGGGCACCGAATCACCAATCATGACTTGAGCTTGATGCACTGCCAATCTTTTTTTTTTTGCAAGGCAGGCTCAATCTAGCCCACCCGTTTCAGGAGGGACTTGTTGCCTTACGATAGTGGTGCAGACTGTCATGACTCAAATACAGCTAATCTTCATAGGCCAGGGCAGGTCTTCCACTCGAGTGGCTATTACCCTCAATCTACTATCAGGTCACCAGCAGGAATCAACCCGTCAGCCGGGGGTATCTTTAGTTTGACGAGTTAAAAAGAATTGCCAATACCAGTTGCCGTAATAAGATCTACCACTGCTGAGAACCAATCTTGTACCGTGCGGGGAAAAAGCTAGTCCTTCTAGGGAGCCTTTGTCTCAAATATCCGGAGACTACTGGGCCAGCGGGGACAGTGGGTTTCACGAGATTCTAATGTACTGTGCTACTGCCTTGCGTGAAAACACCTCCATGGATACTTGCATGGAAACTGCTCGAGCACAAGCTCTGAGGGTGGTAAATACCATCACATCAGTGCTACAGTTACTCAGAAACCCTCTACTTTTTTAGGGCTTGGTCATGTAAAGAGACTGGGAAGTGGGAGACCTGGAAGTGAATTTGTTGGGCTGTGAATTCCTCTACAAATCCTCGCTGCACAAAAATAGCCAAACTAGCATGATGCTCTATGAAAAATATCCCCCATCAGTTCTGTCAGATTCCCCCCCACTGCCGCACCCATATTCCTCGGTTGGGGGAGCCCCCATCAAGCGGATCGGCTTCCATTGTCATAAAGGCAGGTTCAATCAGTAGTACCGGTGTGCGCCCTCTCCTCTTGTCCTACTACCCGGACTATTTTAGGAAGCGAGTGACAAGCCGCTGTCCCTACAGGTTTTTCCTTCGTATTACTATAGAGATTGAAGGGAGAACCAGAATATATTGTGAAAAGATGGTTCGCTGGCTTGACGTCGCTCTATGAGGACTACTATAGAGGGAAAAAAATGGCTAATTTCGGAGGAATTCTCGAATAGCTTTCACGGTTTATTTTCTCATTTCTAGAAAGTATCCACCGATTGACCGATACTATATTATTATACATTGTCAACCCCGTTAGCATGAACCTAGAGATCATATTTGCGACTCGATGAGATCCCTTCGTTTTCTCCCTCCGCAAGTAGGAATTTCGGGCAATTCCTTCCTCTTTGCCTCCTTAAATCACAACTGCCCCGGCAACAGAACTATTCCCTGGAAAAGAAGTTTCCCAATCCCACTCCTGCCCACATCGCTAGGTACGCCTGACTCGAAGTCAATAACCTAATCCCCCAAATCCCACTCAGGAATCAATCTATTACTCTCGACCGATCCTTCTTCAAGCACTTTCCTCGCGCCCTCTACGCCAACAACGGGTAAGTTCTTTATATCTAGTAGGCCCACCTATACCAGGACAGTTGCTTAATCCCTTCGCTAAATAGTTAAAATCTAAGATACCCCTCAGTGCCGAGAAATAATCGAGGCCCAAACTGACCAGTAAATATGCTCGTGGTAGGGCTTCCCACCACCGATGCAGACGATACTCACAAGTGCGACCTCGACAAGTTGGTTGGTAGGAGCAACGCCGGGCAGCATCCAATCAATGCGGGTGTCGTGACGGAACTTTACCACCATCTCATCGACGATCCTATCCGAGCCGACGGTCCTAGAGACTAATTTCATTGTCAAGGATGGCGGGATCAGAGGGATGAAGTGGTGCTTGTAGAAGTGGTAGAGGTTTTTATAGCCTACTCCTCCGGTACCTAAATTCCCCACCAAAAATATTAAATATTAAATTAAAAATCTCAATTAGGCTAAAAATACAGGCAAGGGAAGGGTGATAATTACAAGTGGGAACATGGTTAACATAAGGCTCCTCAACCATAGTCGACAAATTCGCAAAGCATATGCTCGCTCCAAATCCCTTCGAGATCAACCTCTGGCCCCACCGTCCCCCGCAGCACCGCCAAACTACGGGAATACGCCAGCCCAGTGGCAATCCTATCATAGCTCCCACCCCCATCTTCCTCCTCGGCAAAGCCTGCCTCCATACCCTCATACACACTAACTTTAACGCCCCGTCCCGAGAGCGAGAACGGCGCGGACGCAGGCAAGTTTATGGGTATCTTAATACCGGGGTGGAATCCCCTGGACGCGCCCGGCAGCATGGGCGGGTAGTATGCTATAATTAACCGCGGTGAGGGACGGTGCAAAACCTCAATAATATTAGTAAGCACTACTTTGCAGTTTGCCGGGAGGGTAGCTTAAGTTATTCCCCAACATCGCATCACGTCTCTGAGCATTTTTCGCACCCACCTCTCCGCCCATGGAAGAAAGAAGATCTATCTATCACCCGCCAACGCTGACCGCTGGTACTCCCCTCTAGTTTAGCCGTCGTTCCCGACCTAACCTTGTCCGCAACCAAAATCTCGCCAGAATGCGCCGCATTCACAATACCCCTCTCCCGCTACACCCCACTTAGCCCAATCACAACATTCACGCTACTGACCTCCCTAGTTCCAACTATTGGCTCCTCTCCCCAACCCGACACCTCCCAGGGCCTGCTAACCTCAGGGCAGCTTTACCATGACCCCAAAAATGCTGCCTGGAGCCCCGCAAGCCCTTTAAACACGCGCGATTCCGAACAGCAGACTGCTACGGTACCTGGGAATCTCCACTATCGAGCGGGTGTTCCCAACAACGCCAGAAATGCGGAAGGGAGTACTACACGTGAAGAACTACACCTTCACCAAATCGACGCTGGTAACGGAGGGAAAGAAGGAACTGCTGTTTGCGGCGGGTGCGGGCCACAAGGTGCAGAGGAGGTTCCTGCTCCCAGCTTCTTTGTATGCTCATACTAGGCGATTGCCCCCCCGGGGTTTGGTCTAAGGGAGTGGAAATGGCCAAGAAGGTTGCGGAAGTGGTGCGTGCCTCCCGGGCGACGCTGGTGGTGGCGGGGGAGGGGGGGGTCATCCGGGGGTGGTGGGGACGCGGGATACAGTCGGCTCTTCCGGCCTCTGCTATGAATTCCGTACACTAGTGAATGCTTCCATAAGCGGTAGCAGCAATGCCGAAGAAAAGTACCGTAGTACGATAAACGGCGACAGCTGAACGGCGAAAACAACGACCAGGGCGACGAAACGGCGACGGGAAAACGAAACGAAGCGCCAAGAGTAAGGAACAAAAGACTTCGATCTCCAACGCACAACTTCGGAGTGGAGAACTTCTTTTCATTCAACTGCTCGCTCCAGGCTCACCACCATGGGCGAATAGCCCGAAATGACGGCTTCGTGTAGAGGTGTGTTGCCATTTTGATCCTGCTTTGTGGGGAGGCCTGGGCTGTTCCCAGCAATTAGCACCTTCCAGGCCCCGGAGGTTAACTTGACAGCTAGGTGTAGTGGTGATACGTCGCTGTTTATTTCTTTTGTGGGAACTGAGAGCGCCTTTAGTATTACGGGGGTGGGCCCCAGACAGACTGCTATGTGCAGTGGTGCCTGTTCCCCCACAAAAATCTCCATTCTCGAATCCCCGCAGAGCTCAATCCAGGGTTTTCTTATGACGTCGCTAGTGTCGAAGAACTGGTGTTGTAACCAGTTATGAGTAGAATCGTAATAGGAAGTATCCTTGAGATCCCGATGCTCCGGCGGGCATGAAGGAACTAAGATTCTGCGGCATATTCGAGAAATTTCCACTTCCATACTGCCCACCATGAGCACTCCCGTGTCGCTTCCCATGGAGTCTCTTCTGACTCCTCGTCTAACTCCTCTTCCGACTCCTCTTTCGACTCATCTGTCTCCTCATGGCTGGGCCACCGGACTTCCCCATTCGAGAACTCCTTCGGATCTCCATAGACTTGGTGAAGGTACCGGAAGCACTCCTAGGAAATTGCGAGATCAGTCTCCACCTGAGAAAGTACTGGCAGACTACCCTTGCTATATTCGCGGGAAAGGTATTCTGTTGCAGTGTGATGAACAATGGATACAGTTGTGTCGGTGACCCGGAGAAATCCCTTGGAGGACTGGATATGCATTATGATTTTCTCCTCTGACCTCAGCTGAACTTCGCTGATTGCGACACTTGAATAAGGCCGTTTTTCAGCCCCTGCCTTCCCCTCTAATACATGCCAGGATATGGCCCAATTCGCTAAGTGTGGCCGGGCGCATGGCGAGCGCTACACTCCAGATAGTGTTCAGAACCTCTCCTGATGTTTCGTGCGAGGGGAGAGTGAGTAACATGGTTCCGTATACCCTCTCGAGTCCTAATCGAACCCGGGGTTGCCTTAGCAACTCGTGAGAATCAGACCGTGGGCCCCCATATCCCAAACCGCCGATCGCCAATGATGCAGAGCGGATGTTGCCCTCCGACAGCTCTTGAAGGATTTCCACCGCTCTCTCCCTCATGTCAACATCTCCCTGTCCCTGCTTCATATGCACTCTGCGGGTAATAAACGTTTCCGCATCCTCTTTTACAAAATTGTTCATATCAAGATTGACCTTGCTGTATCCAGGAACATTACGGAGGAGGCTATTCGAGATACGGGGCGTGTCCCGACTAGAGCGAAATACCTTGACCGTACCGATTTCCATAAGCCCTACACCCCATCCGAGTAATTCTTCACATAAGCTCCCATGAAGCCCACCTATGCCGTCTATGAGAATGCATACAGGCTCTGTCTCGCAATCTTGGATCGCTTTTCTTAGAACCCCCCATGAAGATATCGGGTTGGTGAAAAATCTATTCCCTTGCTTTCCAAATTCCACTTTACAGACATCGAAAAGCTTACCATCCTGCTCGAGAATGTTGTATAGTAGGTCACTTGCTATTTAGGCAAGCCCGCGTCCCGACAAATCGACCTCATCATCAGAGTTCCCGACTAAGGGTGAAGATGAAGTGGGGACTCAATTTATCACCTTCAGGTGGGTTGTCGTTTTCTTTGTGCAATCCGGCAACAACATGCCTGGCCAGCACAGTCTTCCCCGCTCCAGGGCAACCGCAAAGCCAAAGTAGCTTGGATTCCTCACTCTCCCGCCATTCCCTACACTGAGCATCTCTGAAAATCCACCCTCCAGTGTCAACGTCCGCCTGGCCCTCCTCTCGGCGGAGGTTGTACAGAAAACTTTCCGGTGATGGCTTCAACCAATCGATGACCCTTATCCGGTCTTCGAAGGTTGCTATACAAATTGTTAGCCATAATTTCAAAACAAGGACCGGTAATGAAAGGCCACATATCAGGAATATACAAAGGTACTTGTACACCATAATCGCTAATGATTTTTACATTGTCGCTTTTTTGTGCGAACTCGTCGGAGGGTTAGTGGTGGGTGGTCCGAACTTGGGAAAACGGAGCGTTCTCAATGGATTTTTTTTCTTTCTCTCTTTCTTCCCCCTTTTCTCCACTTTAACTATCATCGTCATAATAGAGGATTACTACTCACAGGCTCTCACTCATGGAAATAAATTATGCTATCAACTGTATGAATGACCACTCTCATTCTCGTTGTTCCTTCATCTATTTAAAAAGTTCACCAGCCAGATAAATCGACAAGCAGCCGATTAGAGCCAATGAAATAGATGGCGCTGTCAATGAAGAAGGATAAAAAGAATTGCAATAAGTGAGAAAAAGTAAATGGTTTCGGTCAGGCTCGAACCAGAGACCACTTGTGCGCGAGACTGGTTTGATAACCAACTACACTACAAACCAATATAATATGTTTAGCGAGCACGATTGAAGTGGCATAAAACTTTCCACTCTTTCAGCAGTCACAGAGATAGGTTACACGTTTGTCATACCAAAGTTACTTAGTCAGCTTCGTCTTGTAAAACAAGAAAAGAGGACATTCCCCCCCTTTCTCCTCCCACTTCTTTTCCAATCAAACTTTCATTGTTCAGAACCGATAAGCTGTCTGAACCACTTTTTTTACCTTATTTTTTATTAAAAATTTCTCACTATTCATCGGTAAGCCTCTAACGTATTTTACCTAGTATTTGGACATCACATAGTTATGGAACACTTTTTAAATCAGAAATATAACATACATAAACATCAACAGAGCAACACAGAGTACACAGAATCATATCAGATTTTGTATTTAGAATGCCCATAGGGCCTTGAATTCACCTGTCAAATTACAGGTTGACTAGACTACTAATACTGAAACTATCACACATTTAGTAAAAAACAAAGAACTTCAAATATGTTTAGCTATTCAGGTGCCAAATCTGAAGCAAAAATGGTAAAATTATTCTGTTTCCTAGTACAGGTATGCTCTGGTCTGAACTTGAATGCGGAAGTGGTTGCAAGTTGATTGAAATTTCACAGGACACAAGTCGCTAGTTTATAGTATAGTACTTATAAATACAGTATAATATACCTCAGCAACAATCTCACAATTGCTTACCTCATCCATGCCAGTCAAATTTACGCTACCAGAATCTTGCACATCTGAGCTCAGCTTCTGATTTAGGTTCCACTATGTGGGAGAGGTTTTTTACTTTCTGCCAGTAGAATTGAGCTTTTTTGCACTTATTGTGTTGATGTTTGTTGTATATTGATTTCAGAAAAAAGTGCAGTTGTGTGGAACAGATGTGACTACAACATTTCAAATTCACCACTTGGGATAAATGCAAGAGCTGTTTCTTTGCAAATCTAGTCTCTGATTCTTCAGACCTATAGATTTCAGCCGCCTTAAATTGCCCTCAAGAATATGTGATTTTCAATACTCCAACCTCATTTAATTTACTGCTACATATTTCTCCTTACTTACTATTCATCAAGAACTCAATCACTATGGCACTAATAATTACATGAATTTAATTCAACTTTTGCTAGCTAATAGCCAAGTGGTTTGTCCTTATTACCTACAATTTTTAAATCTATTAAGGCTGTGTTGATGGAGATATAAGTATTTTATATAGCATGTTACTAAGTTGGAAAAGGGTCACATAACTATGACATGGCCCAACACTAGGTAAAATACCTTACGCAGTTTGTCGAGTTGGCCAAGAACCGTTCCTTTTATACTGATTACGATTGTGAATCATAAAGTAAGTGTCTCTTATTATTATTATTTTGTCTCTGAACTTGTTTTCCCTTAAGGGATTGCAATTTTTAGATCGTTGTAGGGCTGGTTTTCAAAGATGTTGATGGCTGTAGTGATTCAAGAGGAGAGTTGACAATGATCAAAACCTGTTTGGTGCAAGAAATTCACTTGATTGCTATGGTTGAAATTGCTTTATACGACCATGTTGATACTGCATATATAAATAAATTAGTAGGCTCCTGCCACAGAGCTATTGCATCTGAAATTCAGCAGTTGAAGGCAGCGAGAAAACACTGCACCAAGAGGCACAAACCAACCGCCAATAGGCAGACACCCAGTGTTAAAAGACAAAATACCTGCTCAAAGAGACAAAATACCTCCGTCAAGAGACAAAATACCTCTACAAAAAGACAAAATACCTCCACAAAAAGACCAGATGCCAGCTGGAGAAGTTGAGAGGCCAGGACGATAAGTTAGGAAGACTCTGAGAAGGGGAGACCATTCTGCATCCACTAAGAAACAATGCCATACACATTGGCAAAGTGTTTTTGCCATATTTTGCCATGAGTGGCGTCTTTGGTCATCCAGATTATGGAATCAGTCTGTCATTGATCAAGCAAATAAGACTCCTCTTGCTGGTAATTTGAGGACTGATTTGTCTCTCCTTGAAAAAGGACATATGTCCTACTTCCAAGCGTTCAAAGTCTTATATGGAATGGCTCAGAGGTTCGTCAAAGCACTCATTAATATGTTGACCTTGCAAGTGATTAGTTTTCATTGGTTACCACTATAGCTGACAGATAGAACTTATTGAATACCCACACATGGTAAAAGTGATGAACTGCCGGGCGACTTTGGTAGCCAGAGGGGACTGGTGTTGGGTGATGGGCAAGGAGTACCGAGGGCTGGCAGTTTCCTAAGTAAGGCCCTGTTCACCGCACTATAATATAAATATATCACAATAAAAGTTGAAAATGGCATATATGCTAAAATAAATTTATAGCATATTTCAGAAATATAAGGTGTTCTTTTGCACAACCACAAAATAAATATTCATGTTAAGAAAACACATGCCCTATTCTGATAATTGTAGAAGTAGGGTAAATAGATACTTTCAAAGATAACTGAGCCTTAGAGTATAACTACGAAGTATATTTTTCACTCAGTTAATTCACAACCTATAACAACTAGAGGCCAAAAACCCATTCAGAATCAAGGGCAATCGTCTTTAGGTTGAAGACACGGAATGACTCCTCATTGAAGCTCTTTTAAAACAAGTAGAAGATGGAGACTGGAGTAAGAACGGGTTTCAAACATCAGGCTGGGGAAAGGATGTGGCGACATTGAACGTGGCTTGCAAGGATACTTTGGAAAAGCCAATTACGATTGCTCAAGCCAAGAGTAAAGAGGTTACAGTAGCTTTAACCCCAGATTGATTAATTTAACTGGAGATTTTAGCAGTGTAAAATCAGGTATATTGAATAACATCAGCAAAAGTACACATTTGCCCCCTATACCTCATGAGGCATGTGAGGGATGGGGGGCAAAATTATCAAACTCCAGTTGATGTATGGGTCATCCATACCCTCATAAACCTCGGTTAAATC